>Ga0187783_10000048_pt1 | contig 93320 bp, 79 predicted proteins | sample 1015_SJ02_MP02_2_FD_132471 | JGI IMG/M metagenome (GOLD analysis project Ga0187783, IMG submission 132471) | Tropical peat soil microbial communities from peatlands in Department of Meta, Colombia - 1015_SJ02_MP02_20_MG | ecosystem: Environmental > Terrestrial > Soil > Wetlands > Peat | place... | reverse complement strand
GGAGTGACAAATCGTGACCGTGGCATTGTGATTGGTCAGCAGCATCGCCGTCGGCTTTCCCACAATGTCGCTTCGTCCCACCACCACGGCGTCCTGACCGGCAATCGGAATGCGGCTGCGCTCGAGGATCTCCAGAATTCCCGCCGGCGTACATGGCACCAAACCGGGGCGTCCGGTGGCGAGAAATCCGACGTTCATGGGATGAAATCCGTCGACATCCTTGTCCGGATCAACCGTCATCAGAACTTTTTTGGAATCCACCTGCGAGGGCAGAGGCAGCTGCACGAGAATGCCATCAATTTCGTCCCGCAGGTTCAGATCTGCGATCAGGGCGCGTAATTCCTCGGTGGAGACGCTTTCCGCAGGGGTATGCTTTTCGCTATAGATTCCAACCTCTTCGCACGCTTTTACCTTACCTCGCACATACACTGCCGAAGCCGGATTATGTCCCACCAGGACCACGGCGAGTCCGGGGCGCATGCGGGCGGCGGTCATCTGCTGCACTTCGGCCGCAACCTCCGCCCGAATCTCGCTCGCGATTTTGTTACCGTCGATAATCCTCGCCATTTCTCCTCAACGTGTCGCCCACATGTTTTCCAAGATTCTTGGAGCCGCGGTTCCCAGTCCGTTCGGGCAGGAAGGGCTCAACGGCGGAACAAAGGAAATTCCGCGCTCCCTACCTTCTTTACATTCGCTTCCGCAAACTCCCGGCACCGGTCCAGCGCGGCCTGCAGTTGGTCGAGCGAATTCTCCCGCGCCAGGTCATCGGCATCCGTCGGCACCGGCATCTGCCGGCTCACTCGCATCAGCGCCCGCGAAAATGGTTTGGGGATCATCAATCGGTCCCAGGTATTCAGTACCCAGGCGTCGCTCAGCGCAATATGAAAGCCGACCATCGGTATACCCGTCGCTCGTGCCAGCAGGACCGGGCCTGGTTTTACGACATGTCTTGGTCCGCGCGGGCCATCAATGGTAAACGCCACGATCCAACCTTGTTCAAGCTCCCGGCGCATGCCGAGCAAGGCCCGTACGGCAAATCGGCTGCTCGACCCACGCACCTTGACGAACCCGAATTTCTGCATGATCCGCCCGGTATACTCGCCATCGAAACTGTCGCTGCTCAACACGCGAATGTTCAGGTTGCGCCAAAGATACATCGCCGGGATCATCGCACTGTGCCAGAACGAATACACGAAGGGACGTGCCTCGAGACTACCGGGCGAGCCTTTTTCCCACGAGACCGCAAAGCGAATCGTCGGGCCCATGATCTGAATGATCCCATACCCCACCCAGGTAATCAGCCACAACTGAACTCGCTGCCAGAGCGTGAAGCGGCCTTCTGGGCGTGAGGCCTGAGCCGATGTCGGAGTCGTGGCCGTGGTGCTCACTCTAATATTGTACCGTTCGGATTGCGCCGTGCCCCGGGTGCGCTCCCTTGATCCCACCCGGCTGTACCATTGTGGCGAATAGCGATCGTCCCATCGCAGTGATCAGCTGAGACGCGGACACCTGGTGGCGGCAAGGGGATCATGGTAGCGAATGCCACCGTCGCTCACAGCGTGTGCAAGTAGGACAGCAGATCTCCGATCTGTTGCTCGGTGAGCACCTGGCCATAAGCCGGCATTTTGTTACGCCCCATCTTAATGACATCGGTGACACGATCATCGTTGGCCGGCATTCCGCTTATCGGCAGGTACGGCTGCTTGAAAACGTGCTTCATACTCGGCCCCTTCCGTCCGCGAGAAGAGTAGGGAGCATGGCAGCGATCGCAGTATTCATCATACAGGTGGCGTCCCGCGGCCTGTTGCGCATTGAGCCCTAGTTCAGCGTCGCTCTTGCGTCGTTCAATATCGCAGCTAATTGCGCTGATGCCCAGAATTGCGAAGGTCAGAAGCGTAAGAGGAACCTTGCGATTGCCGATCGTGGAATGCAGAATGAAAACCCTCCCCAACGTCGTAGCGCATAACGCAGATGTACAATAAATCATAGAGTGAACCCATGTCAGCTGGCGGAACGCGGGTGGACGTGAAGCGAGTGTATGAGAGGCCGTCGCTCTCCGACGGGACGCGGGTACTGGTGGACCGACTTTGGCCACGTGGCCTGGCGAAGGATCAGGCCGAGATCGATACCTGGCTTCGTGAAGTTGCCCCCTCAAAGCCCCTGCGCACTTGGTTCCACAGCCACCCTAAAGAATGGTCGAGCTTCCGCCGGCGCTACTTGAGAGAACTCTCCGATCCTGAGGCGACCCGCGCTTTAAGTGAACTCTATCGCCTGGCTCACGGGAAAAAGCAACTCACCTTGCTATTCGCCTCCCGCGACGAGGAACACAATAACGCTGTCGTCCTGAAAGATCTGCTTAACGGGATGCGCAAACCTCCTACCGGCACCGGCCCCGCCGGAGCTCGCGTCGCGCGCCACGATCAGGCAAAAACCCTGCCGCGCAGATAGCTTCTACCCGTCTGTCCCGAGTTTATGGGTGTTGGACTTAACGAAGTGTCCAGCCAATTCCTGCCGCGCGCCACAGTTGCCGGACTCAGGATGAGTCTGGCAACCGTTTGGGCTGGCGAGCGTGCAATCGAACATCCGCTTGGATGGGCCCGGAGCTTGGCCCCGGGGGTGGATGGGTCGGCGGTCGCGAGCCGACGACGCCCGGCTACAGCTACGGTGTGACCTTGAAGATCAAACCATCGCCATAAGCACCACCTTCGTTGGTTGTGCCGTACAAGTTGCCCTGCGCATCGAAGACTAGGTTGCTGAACGAAAACAGGCCGTCGGCGCCCCCAGTAAAGACGTGAAGGGAGCGGTACGTCCAGGTACCGGCGCCGGGTGTCAATTCGTAAACCGTGCCGGCGTCGTGAATGCCATCGCAATGGGTTGTGGCGTAGATCTTGCCCGATGCCAGCAAGAGGTTGCGGAACGTCCCTGAGATGCCCCAGCCTGCCAACCGATAAAGCACTTTGAAGTTCCAGGTGGAACCGGAGGGAGTTAGTTCAAACACTGTGCCACCACCTGCCGAACCGCCTCCGCCGCCGTCGGTCGCAGCACCATAGAGGTTTCTCTTGGCATCGACGACGATCCCGGCATAGGGAACCCCTCCGTCGCTCTCCATTGCGAAGGAGTGGAGAATCTTCTCCGTCCAACCGGACGCGGAGGGGATCAGTTGGAAGACCGTGCCATGTCCATACGTACCGCCTGCGGAAGTCGTGCCATAGAGATTTCCGGCCGCGTCGAAGGTCACGCCCGCCACCGGGTTGGCCCCGTCGGCGCCCGAGCGGAAGCTGTACAACACCTGTTCACTCCAGGCGCCTGCGCTCGTCGCCGGACGAGTCAGCTTGAAAACTACGCCTCTGCCAGCCTTGCCGCCGTCGAAGGTCGTGCCGTAGAGATTTCCGGCCGCATCTCTTGTCAAAGTGGCTTCAGGATGTGTGCCGTCAGCTTCGCTGGCGAAGCGGTATAGCACCGTCTCCTTGTCGGCTGATGTCACCTCAAACACCGTTCCACGATTGTCCGTACCACCATCGAACGTCGTGCCGTAGAGATTCGTGCCAATCAGGATCAAACCGGCTTCCGGATCTGCGCCGTCCTCGCCACCTGCAAAGCTGTGCAGCACGGTTTTCTGCCCTTTGCTTGTGAACTTGAAGACCGTTCCTTGTCCAAGATCTCCTCCTGCACTGGTCGTGCCATAGAGGTTTGCTGAGGAATCAATCGTCAGGCCAGCGAGCGGACCGGCGCCATCGGTTCCACCCGAGAAGCTGTGCATTTCCTTGAAGGTTTGGGCCTGACTCCCGGGACACGCGGTCACCAGTATTCCCAGCGCCAGCGCGAACGCCAGCAACCCTCGGCTTCGAGATATCCCTTGCAATTTCATTTCGTCTTTCCCCTTGTCGAGTTTTGATTTGTGCCGCGGTCGACCCTGCTCTCGGTGTATCAGGAAACCTTGGCGGCACCAAAGATTTGGATACTTTCCGACAAATCCACTGCGGCAGTCAGGAGATTCTAGGTGCGTCCAAACTTTCTGAGAAGATATGAGAAGTACATCCCCGCCGAGGACAGCTCCGCTTTTGTAGTTTGCCTGTGGGAGAACGTCACGCACAGATCTCTTGATCGCTTACTTGAATGCGAAGGATTGCGTGGTACGGCTGAAATGATGCGTGAGATTGTCCCGGTACTGGGCGAATCAGGAACCTTCGCGCAGCACACTCACGTTAGCGATCGATCGCGCATTCCGATCAATGCCAAGTCACCCGGTAGATCGAGCCGCTTCCGTCATCGCTGATATACAGCGATCCGTCTGCCCCAATGGCTAGCCCGACCGGCCGACCCATCCATTTGCCTCGACGCGTTTCACCGGGAGGAAGCCATCCGGTGATGAAATCTTGTACCCATTCGGGTTCTCCCCTTTCATTCACCTTCACTCTGACGACCTTATAGCCGGTGGGCACGCTGCGGTTCCAAGAACCGTGAAAAGCCACCAAGAGATCGCCGTGGTATTCGGCGGGAAACATTTGTCCGGTGTAAAAGATCAGCCCGAGCGGCGCGGAGTGTGCCTGCAGCTCGACTCGCGGCGGAATGGTCAGCCGACACCTCTCCGCGGTCCCGCCAAAGCTCGCATCCGGAACCCGATTGCCATAACAAAACGGCCATCCGAAATCGCCACCCTGAGATCCCAGATCGTCGATTTCATCGGGAGGCAAATCGTCGCCGAGCCAATCGCGCCCGTTGTCGGTTACCCACACGGTACGGGTACGTTCGTTAAAGGCCAAGCCCACGGCGTTCCGCAATCCGCTGGCGAAGAGGTGTGCACCGGAGCCGTCCTGGTTCATTTCTACAACTGCGGCCCGCCGTGGATCCCTTTCGCTGCACACATTACAGCTAGATCCGGCCGAGACGTATAGCTTTTGATCGGCAAATAAGATCGTGCGGGTCATGTGCCCGCCCAAACTTTCGGGAAGATCCGCGACTACGACGGGATTGGTCGCCCGCAGATGGGTTTCATCCCAGCTGTAGCGAACCAGACGAGTCACTTCAGCCACATAAAGTTCTCCATTGTGAAATGCGATGCCGTGGGGACCGTTGAGATCCTTCAGCACGGTTACTCTTGCCGTGGCCTGACCGTTATGCTGGGCATCGGGCAACGCCGTGACCGTACCGCCAGATTCTGAAGTGGCAAGCAATACACCACCCGGGCTAAACGCCATCATGCGCGGTGATTCGGTCCGCACAAACACGGTAATCCGAAATCCGGGTGGCACCTGTAAGGACTTGAGATCAAGCGGCAAGGCGTACCACTGTTTGATCTGATCCTTTAAGGAACCGAAATATGGCACGGCTGGGGCCAGACGCTCCTCGGCATAGCCCATCCAACGAGGGTGCCTCCCGTGGCTCAAGGCCCACCATGCCCCCGCCGCAAGCGTGGCTGCGATGATCAACACGGCGATGACCAGAAGCCGCAACAGGGCAGTATTGAGACGGGTCACAGATCCAGTTTACTCAGTTTTCGAAGAACTACATCGAGGCTAGGAATGAAGCATCGCGTGATCTTGCGGAGTACGAATCGGTTGCCTGTTGGGCCGCATCGAGCTTCGGCACCGGCTCGAAGTTCAGCTTCGAATCAACTGGCTCGATTGTTTAGGAAAAAAGGTCAATGAGGTTGGACGTAGGCAAGCTGGTCTGCCTGAGAATGGTTTTTGCTGAATCCAGCTGCCGAAGCTGACCCTTCTCCGCGATGGAGAACCCATACCAGAAGCGCTATCAGCAGAAGCGCAATCAGGAAAAAGACGCCGCCGCCTTCGTGGTGGAGCCGCCCAGTCAGGAAACTGGGATCCACCTTACTCGCCAGCATCCCAAGCGTAAAGATGCGCAGCCCATTCTTGGCTACCGAGAGAGGAATCGCGATGGCGACGACCACTGCCCTTCGCCAAGCGGCTCGCAAAAGAACATGGGCAAGCACCATGGTGGTTATCAGGAGCATCAGGCTGGAACGAATGCTGCTGCATTCCCGAGCAACCTCTAGGTTGACGCCCGGAATCGACAGGACAACGCCCTGTAGCGATACCGGGACGGCACACCCTGAAAACAAAAGTCCTGCCGCCAACGCCGAACCCCGCTGCAAAACTTGCATAATTCTTATTAAGAGAAACGAAGGCAGGGGGACCATCCAGAAGAGAAAGCCAAGAGGAAACAGCATCGACCGCGCGGCCCGGGCGCCAAAGGATAGGGCAAATGCGGCAATCCAGAAGATCACCAAGGCCACCATCTCAACGGAAAGCCGCACGTCCGGTGCCGCGCTCCCGAGCCACCATCTCGCTGAAAGAGCAATCAGAACACCGGTCGTACTTAGAGCTAATCCCGCCCACTGGCTCCACGATGGGGTCGGTTTGACTAGATTCCACTGCGAGAAAACCAACGCTGCGCTGATCGGTAGGATCAGAAGTATATGTGTGAACTCACTATCACTCCATGCCAGCCTCAAGGTTTCTGCGAACGGGTGCCAGAAGAGTGCTGTAGAAACGAACCATAGCAGGACAAACGCGATCGATGCTGAGCGGGTTCTCATCAAGCTTTCTGTGCGTCGGCAGTGCTACAAAGGAAGTAGCCGATTCTAATTGCTTTACTATCGCAGCCCCTAGGGTATTGCTCAATAGCCCTGGAGTGCTAAACAATGACTGTTGTTACCTCCTTCAAATTATTGAAGCAAAAAGACTTGATTTCACTAACCTCAGGCAATGCTATGGCACGGTCACACAACCGTGAATAGATTCTGGTTCCCGACGACGGCCGGTTCTCGGACTGGAGTTGCGGAGGCACAAGCAAAGACCCCCAAAGCTCGAGTAATTTTGATTTTGTGCCCGATTATGCAATCCTACGCCCGTGATGCCTCTAGGCAAAAGAAGGCGGGGCCAGGGTCATGCCTGACCCGGTTTCAGAAACGGCCCCGGCGCTCAGCATCATCATCCCCGTTTACAACGATTGGAGGCCGCTTCGCGAATGTCTCGAGTCCCTGGGGAGGCAGGAGGGCGCACCCGCCTTTGAAGTCATCATTGTGGATGATGGCAGTCGGGAACCTGTGCCGGAACTGATCCGGCAATGGGCCGACCGGTTTCCCCTGGCGATCATTAGCCAGACTCACAGAGGAATCCCGGCGGCGCGCAATCGTGGGGTACAGGCTGCGACAGGCTCAGTGCTCCTATTTGTGGATTCAGATTGCCGGTTGCACCCAGATTGCCTTCGAAATTTGGCTTCAGCCGTGGTTCAGCTACCGCAACAGAATTCCTTTCAACTACGCCTGACCGGCGATTTATCGAGCCTAGTCGGCAAAACCGAAGAATTGCGGTTCCTAACTCTTCAAAACCGGCTGAGGCAACCAAACGGATGCATTCGATACTTGAACACGTCAGCCTTCGCCATTCGACGGGCGAGGGTCAACCTCGAGAAAGATTTCTTTGACGTGAATGTGCGCAGGGGGGAAGATACTCTTTTGCTGGTCAGCCTCATCGAAGCGGGAGAGCTCCCTTACTTTTTGGCCACTGCAACCGTCCAGCATGTAATTCCTTTATCTCTACGCCTTTGCCTGCTCAAGGATATCCGGTCCGCCTATCTGGAGAGAAAAGCATATGACATCGTCGCCGCGAAGGGAGTGCGCATCCGAGTAAGCAATCGAGAGCGTCTTCGCATGCTCTCGTCCATGTGGAAGACAGCCGGCGACGAGGGTATCGGAAGAATGGCTTGGTTTGTTCTTGTAGGCAGGCAGACGATACAACGCATCGTCTCGGTTGGTTGCTGGTTCCTCCGGTTCCTACCTGCCGAACAGGTGGCGGAGACGGCGTAATCCAAACAGAACCTTGGCGAAACACAGTCGCCTAGATAAGGTTCCGTCATCAGATTGTCTAATTCGGCCGAATATGAGAAATTCTAATGATCGGCGACCTACCCCCCTTCACCCGATATCCCGGGGTACCCGCACGACGAAGGCTGGCCCCTGTCGGAAGGCGCGCATGAGGGAAACGAGGAGAGGAATCCGTCTAGCTGCTCTGTGTTGCCTGCTCGTTACCAGCGGCTGCACGGTCTCCAGGAGCAAGCCAGTTGCTTCCTCTTCTTCTTCCTGGGTCCCGAAAGCCGCCGCTCTATACCTCGACGATAGAGCAAGTTGGTGGATGGGATGGAACGGAGCCGCCCGCGATCACGGCACATTCTGCATCTCCTGCCATACAGCCTTACCGTATGCTCTCGCTCGGCCGGCACTCCGCCCGGCTTTAGCGGAACAGGGACTCTCGGCGAACGAGCAGAAACTTCTCGATAACGTCACCAAGCGAGTCCGGCTTTGGAACGAGGTCGAGCCGTATTACGGCGACGGTTACAAGGGCAAGGCCCTAGAATCGCGTGGAACTGAGGCTGTTTTGAATGCCCTCATTCTGGCTAGTTACGATTCGGAACGCGGACACCTCGGCGCAGATACTCGCAGTGCACTTCAGATTATGTGGGCCTCCCAGCAAACCGCGGGAAACAAAGCGGGTGCTTGGCCTTGGCTTCAGTTCGATAACGAACCCTGGGAGGCCAACGATTCCGCATATTATGGAGCTTGTCTGGCTGCGATCGCGGTAGGAGTAGCTCCTGGCAACTATGTGGACAGCCCCGAAGCTCAAAGCGGGTTGAAACTCCTGCGAGATTATTTGAACCGAGAAAGTGCGGACCAATCGACGATCAATCGTGTGTTTCTGCTTTGGGCTTCGACAAAATTGCCGGGATTACTCAGCCGGAAGCAACAAAATGCCATTATCGACGAGGCCTTTAGTCGGCAACAGGAAGACGGTGGCTGGAGACTGGCGTCGATTGCGTGGCGCTGGAGAGGTTGGAGTGTCAAATCGCTGTTGAAGATATGGCTTCGGGGGGATGGAACACCCCTTGCACATAAGAGTGATGGCGTGGCCACGGGCCTCGTTACCTTCGTCCTTGAAGAAGCCGGCGTCCCGCGCGAGAATGTCCAGCTCAGGCGAGGGTTGTTCTGGTTGACGAGCAACCAGAACACCGCCGAAGGCTTTTGGCCTGCAACCTCGATCAATAAGCGAAAAAGCGTGACGTCCGACATCGGACACTTCATGAGCGATGCAGCGACGGCGTACGCCGTACTCGCGCTCACTGCGCAAAAAGGGTCGGCGAGTTCGGTAGCAGCTGTGGCCGCTTACTGAGCCTTGGCGGTCTCGAAAATGGACCGGATGAAGGATTGCCGCCAATTTTACATCGACGGGAAATGGTTCCATCCCACCGAAGTCCGCGACCTTGCCGCGATTAACCCCACCACCGAAGAGCCTATCGCGATCCTGTCTCTCGGCAACGCAGCCGATATAGACCGGGCGGTAGCCGCTGCCAAAAAGGCCTTAGACTCCTACGCTGAGACAACCGTGGACGAGCGCGTGGCGTTGTTGCGCCGTATCATCGAAGTCTATCGGTCCAAGAGTGAAGAGATGGCTCAGGCCATTTCGCTCGAAATGGGGGCTCCCATCTCGCTCTCGAGAGCGGCCCAGGTTCCGGCCGGACTGGCGCATTTATCGGAAATCTTGAGGGTGCTTGGACACTTCAAGTTCGAGGAAGTCGTGGGCTCTACGCTCATGCGAAAAGAGCCCATTGGAGTTTGTGGTCTCATCACTCCGTGGAATTGGCCCATGAATCAGATCGCCTGCAAGGTAGCTCCTGCCCTCGCGGCGGGTTGCACCATGGTTCTCAAGCCAAGCGAAAATGCACCGCTTTCTTCGCTCCTCTTCACCGAGATCTTGCATGAGGCCAAAGTTCCGCCAGGCGTGTTTAATCTGGTGAATGGCGAGGGAGCGACCGCCGGGGCGGCCCTTTCTGCCCACCCGGATGTGGGGATGGTTTCTTTTACCGGTTCCACGCGAGCCGGGATCGCCGTAGCAGCGAGCGCTGCTCCTACGGTAAAGCGGGTGACCCAGGAACTCGGTGGCAAGTCGGCGAACATCATTCTAGACGATGCAGATTTCGACAGGGCTGTCAAAGAGGGCGTGCGATCCTGCTTTCGAAACACCGGCCAGTCCTGCAATGCTCCCACTCGCATGCTGGTTCCGCGTGCCAGGGAGGCTGAAGCTGCCGCGATAGCAAAGCAGGTTGCCGAGGAGAGCGTGGTAGGGGATCCATTTTCGGAACGCACCCAAATCGGGCCGCTCTCGAGCCAGGGGCAATTTGAAAAAGTACAGGGCCTGATCAGCCAAGGTATCCGCGAGGGGGCGACCTTGGTCACCGGTGGTCCCGGTCGCCCAGCAGCGCTCGGCAAAGGCTATTTCGTCAAGCCAACCGTATTCGCCAATGTCAGCAATGACATGACAATCGCTCGCAACGAGATCTTCGGGCCGGTCCTTTCGATCATTAGCTACCAGGACGAAGACGACGCAGTTCGAATTGCGAACGATAGCCCATATGGCTTGGCGGGTTTCGTGAGTTCTCGAGATGTCGAACGCGCGCGTCGGGTGGCAAAGCGCATCCGATCAGGGAATGTGCATATCAACGGCGCGCGAGTGGATTTTGGTGGATGCTTTGGAGGGTATAAGCAATCGGGCAACGGGCGAGAGTGGGGAGAGGCAGGATTGCAAGAATTCCTGGAACTCAAGGCCATCTTTGGCTATGCGTCCGGAAGCTAACTACCCGAAAGTCGCTTGTACCAGTGCGTTATTGAGCGGGCAGCCTGATTTGTTACAATAACTTATGCATGGGCCGAAAGCCGTTCAGGCAGTGCAATAGGCGATATCAAACCATCCCCCCTCCCGATCTTTGTATTCTTCCCCTTTTACGGTCGGAAGATCAGCTGACAGAAGTTTCCCTGGATCGGGAGACCGGAGACCGCTCGATGTCGAGCGAACAGCCAGCCTGCTCTCTGGCGAGAGATCTTGGGCATTGAATCTGGCGGCTTTTGACCGGAATTAGTTTGACTTGGGCGGCGACTCCGGAAAAGAGGTTCGCGGAGATCGAGCAGGCTCGAGTTGGAGCGATCCGTCGCAACCCATGCTCACAAGAGCCAGGTAGGCAGGAGGGTCGTTTGACAACCGGAGCTGGCTGGTCGAAAACCGTAACTTACTTCGAAGGTCGATGGCACGAGGGCAACGTGCCGATCATGGGTCCGCGAACCCACGCGGCATGGCTTTGCTCCGTCGTGTTCGATGGTGCGCGAGCCTTCGAAGGCGTAGCGCCGGATCTTGACCTTCACTGCGCACGAGTTAACGATTCGGCCAAGAAGCTTTTTCTGAAACCGGTGGTTTCGACCGACCAGTGGATCAGCCTGGCGAAGGAGGGTATCGCTCGCTTCGACGGGAATACTGCGCTGTACATCCGGCCTATGTATTGGGCGGAGCAGGAGGGACCTTGGGTTCAAGCCCACGACCTCGAATCCACTCGTTGGTGTCTTTCGATCTACGAGGCACCGATGCGGACGCCGAAGGGGTTCTCCATCACCCTCTCCCCGTATCGGCGGCCAACACTCGAAACGATGCCGGTGGATGCGAAGGCGGGCTGTCTCTACCCCAATAATGCACGTTCCCTGTTTGAGGCACACAGTCGAGGCTTTGATAATGCCATCGTCTGCGACATGCTGGGCAACGTGGCCGAACTGGCAACGTCCAACATTTTCATGGCCAAAGACGGTGTGGTGTTCACTCCCGTCGCCAACGGGACGTTCTTGGCGGGAATCACACGCAAGCGGGTAATCGGGCTCCTGCGCGACCATGGTGTCACGGTCATTGAGAAAACTATGACCTACCATGACTTCGAGACCGCGGATGAGATCTTCTCGACCGGAAACTATTCGAAGGTGGTTCCGGCAACCCGTATCGGTGACCGCAATTTACCCTTCGGTCCGTTCTACACGAAAGCACGCGAACTTTATTGGACATACGCACATTCTGGTGGGCAGCTGGCACTGAGCGAGCCTAGCCAGGGAAGCACAGTTCAAGCGCTGCATCATGACTAAGACCGCCTCGGCAACGATGGAAAAGCTGATCCCGATCTGGCAGCGTGTGCTCCAAGTTTCCTCCCTGGGTGTCGAAGATAACTTCTTCGACCTGGGAGGAGATTCGACTCTCGCCCTGGAGCTCTTCAATGAGATTTCGCGTGCCTATGGTCGTGAGTTGCCGCCGGTGATGATTTATCAGGCGTCGACCATCGCGGCTCTGGCGGAGCTGCTCGAGCGGCCCAGTGCTCCACGCGTGCCGGCTCTGGTAAAGCTGAAGCCCGGCACTTCCGACCCACCCGTGTTTATCACTCACGGGCTGGGCGGAACGGTGATGGATTTCTTTCAGGTCATCAAGCATATCGGCACACCGCGCGCCATCTATGGGATGCAGGCACAGGGAATCGATGGCGTGGAAGAGCCGTTTGATTCCATCGAAGACATGGCGCGCTATTCTCTGGAGGCGGTGAGAACGCTACAACCGTACGGGCCCTACCTTCTCATTGGATATTCCCTCGGCGGCCTAGTCACCTTGGAAATGGCGCAACAGCTGACCGCCCAGGGAGAGAAAGTTGGCTTGCTCGCGATGCTCGACTCTTATCCCCACATTAGCCGTTTATCGGCGAGGGAGCGCGCCCGCTTGAAGATGCGGATGATTCGCTATCGTGTTTCCCGCAAGTGGAGAGTGAACGGCAGTACGTCCGCGAGCGATCGTCCGTCGGCGACGATGCAGCGCTTTCGAGACAACGCCCGTGTAGCGCTCGAGCGTTATCAGCCTAGGTTTTATGCCGGCACGATAAGGTTTGTACGAGCCGCAAACCCCACAGACTTTCCCTCGGATCCGGTCGCTATCTGGGGCCACTTGGCCAACGAGTTTCTCGTGGAGAGTGTCGAGGGCGACCACCTGGGAATTATGACCACTCACTACCAGGAACTGGCGAACGCGCTTTCCCGTTATTTGAAGGAAGCTCTTCCTTCCTGAAAGACCGATGAACGGTGCAGAATCCTTGGTTCGTACGTTGCTTGCCGCAGGGGTGAATACCTGCTTCACGAATCCAGGGACGTCGGAAATCCACCTCGTTGCCGCATTGGATCAAGTCTCGCTAATGCGCTGTGTGCTCGGGCTCTTCGAAGGTGTTGTGACCGGGGCGGCCGACGGCTACGCGCGCATGGCAGGGAAACCCGCCTGCACGCTTCTTCATCTCGGACCCGGTTTTGCGAACGGTCTGGCGAACCTGCACAATGCGCGCCGGGCTCGGGTACCGATCGTCAACATTGTGGGCCAGCATGCTACTTACCATTTGCACCACGATACGCCGCTGACCTCCGATATTGAAGGAATCGCACGGACCTGTTCGCGCTGGCTTCGGACCTCGGCGACGACACCCCAATTAGGGCGTGATGCCGCGGAAGCGGTTCTCTGCGCGCGAACCTCGCCAGGCCAGATCGCCACGCTGATCGTTCCTGCCGACATTGCCTGGAGCGAGGGGGGCAAGGTTGCTGAAACGACCGCCGTACCCATCGCGCCCATGCCCGCCCCGGAGACCATCGAACGTGCAGCCAAGATGCTCCGCTCGGGCGTGCGCACCGCGATCCTACTCGCGAGCGGCGGTCTTTACGGGCAGGGGCTGATGGCCGCTGGGCGAATCGCTCGGGCCACGGGCGTGAAGCTCTTATCGCCCTATCCCTTTACCCGTTTTGCGCGAGGCGCCGGGATCCCAACCGTCGACCGGGTTCACTACATCCTGGAACAAGCAGTCGAACAACTGAAGGAATTTCGACAGCTGATCTTGGTGGGAGCGGCGGTTCCGGTCGCGTATTTCGCGGCTCCCGGCAAGAATGCACTCCTGACATCGCCGGAGTGCGACATCCTCACGCTAGCAACTCCTGCCCAAGACTCAGTCGGCGCACTCGAGGCACTGGCCTCCGCGTTGTCCACCGCCCGCACTGCGCCTTTGGTGGAGCGAGCCGAGAGACCGCCCGTTCCGAGCGGTGGCATCACTCTACCCGGTCTTTCGGCCGCCGTCGGCGCGCTCCTGCCGGAGAACGCCGTTGTGGTGGACGAATCGATGACCTCTGGCCGGGGACTGATGGCGGCAACCAAAGGAGCTCCGCCCCACGAGTGGCTGGGAAATACGGGAGGTTCCATAGGGATTGCTTTGCCGCTGGCGGTCGGTGCGGCCATCGCCTCTCCCGATCGGCGCATCTTGTGCCTCACGGCCGATGGCAGCGCGATGTACACAGCACAGGCGCTGTGGACCATGGCGCGGGAGGCTCTCAACGTGACCACGGTCGTTTTCGCGAACCGCGATTACGCGGTTTTGAAGCGCGAGTTTTCCTACCTGGGGGTTGGCGATCCAGGCCCGCGAGCCCGAGACATGTTCGAAATTGATCGTCCCGATCTCGACTGGGTGTCCATGGCGAAGGGCATGGGAGTGCCTGGCAGGCGAATTAGTTCGCTGGATGAATTTGTGGAGGCACTGCGGGCAGGACTCGAAAGCGACGGTCCGAGCCTGATTGAAATCCCGTTGTAGAGGCGGGGCTCGGGATGGTTATCGGGTGGGAGCCTTCTCGACTAATTTGGCCAGCTCGTTTTTTATCACCTTTCCGTTGGCAGTCAGTGGCATGGTTGAAACGAGCACAATCTGCGTGGGACGTTTGTAAGGCGCAAGGTGTTGGGCGGTATGTTGCGCGAGCTCGGATTCGCCAAAAGAGCTCCCCGGCGCCAATTGCACGAAGGCCACGACTTCTTCGTCTCCTTTGGTTCCTTCGACCGATCGTCCAATGACCGCTGACCGAACCACTCCGGGATAAGCGTTCAGCACGGCTTCGACTTCGGCTGGATAGACGTTGAGGCCAAAGCGCACGATCAGTTCTTTGGTTCGTCCAACGATAAACAGATTCCCATTCTCCAGGCGTGCGAGATCGCGCGTGTTGAACCATCCCTCCGCATCGATCGCGGCGGCGGTTTCCTCTGGGGCGTGATAGTAGCCCTTCATGACGTTCGGCCCGCGCACGCTCAACTCACCCACTTCTCCCTCGGCCACCTGTTTACCCTCGAGGTTCAGCAGGCGAACTTCCACTCCGGGAAGCACGCGACCGACCGAGGTGTCACTGCGCACCTCTCCAACCACCGCCTGAGAGATGTTGGGCGAACATTCGGTGACCCCATATCCGTTGTGCAGTGGCATGCCGAGCAGGTCTTCCACCTGCGATTTCACCGTCGGCTGAAGGGGAGCACCGGAAGAGGAGACGATGCGCAACGACGGGAAGCGCAGCGATTTCCATCCCTTCAATTTTACGTAGTCGAGCAACAACGAGAACATGGCCGGAGTACCCAGCAGAACGGTCAATCGCTCTTTCTCGAGTACGCTGATCGCCGCGGCCGGATCGAAGCGATGGGCCAAGAAAAGAGTCGACCCGCTGATCAGAGAGCCCAAAAGAACCACCGACAGACCCACCGCATGCGACATCGGCAGGACACCGTAAAGGCGATCGTCCACGGTCAAGCTTCGAATCTGCGCCGACACGGCTGCGATGAACAAGACATTGCGTTGGCTCAACATGACACCCTTAGGGAGGCCAGTTGTGCCCGAGGTGTAGATCAGGGCGGCAACGCGCCGCGGGACCTCGGCATCGATTGGTTCGGGCAGCACTTCCTGGTTCAGCGGACCAATTGCGACCTGGCCTAAGCTCGGCGATTCGTGGAGCGCCGCTCCACGTCGTTTCGCATGTTCCCTGGCTTGTGGCGACACACTCGTGGTGTAAATGACGCGACGAGCCCCACAATGCTTCTCGATTGCATCCACCTCGCTGGCTGATAGACGAGCATTGACCAGCACGGGCCAGGCGTCTAAGGCCGAGGTGGCCAGAAGCGTCGCGACAAATCGACGGCAGTTCTCGCAAACAAACATGACCCGATCACCCGGCCTCACTCCAGAGTGGAGCAGCCAAGCTTGGGTTGCAACGACTTCCTGGGCGAGCTGTCGATATGTCGAACGCCCACTCGCCTCCACCAACGCGAGCTGATCGGGCGACGATTCCGCCCACGGTTGGATGATGTCACTGATTCGTTCGGGGAGTTTGCGCAAAAGTTCCTCTACCGCATCGCGAGCCTGGTTCGGTGACGACAATTCGATCCTTCTCCGGAACGCGATCGAAAGGCAGGCGAACCTTTGGTCGGGGAATTTCCCGAGTTTCCCCGACTAGGGATGGCTCGATCACGATCCAGTTTTCTGAGCGTTTCCTTGATAGTGACAGGAGAGCAGGTCCGCTTGCTCCTCCCTCCGGCGAAGCCAGATTTCCCGCCAGTATGCGTATTCTCCGCGAGGACAACCGCCGAAGGCAACACAGGAGCATTCGCAAAGCGAGCCTTCGAGGAACACCGTATTGCGCATGGTCCGCATCTGTCCCGTCCCGTCCACAATGATTTTATCCAGTTTTCGATCGACCCGGTGTTGCTCTCCGCAATGCCGGCTCATGCCGGGGGTGAAGAACAGTCCGCGGTTGAAGGACTTGTGGTCCAATGTCTTTCGGATGCTCCCCATGGGTTTGATTTTCACCGACTCACCGGATCGTAATCCTAGGCTTTCCGCCGGCGTCGCTCCCTTGGTTCCACGTCCGTAGGGGCCCAAGAGAGCTCTCCGAAGTCTCCAGAAGAGCCAAACGCCGATCCGGCGCCCCATTTCTACGACACCGCAATTCCCCGAGCGCACCTCGGCGACACAGGTCGAGAGCCGCTCCTTCCGCGACAGTTCGTTGGTCGCATTCAATATCTCGCTGGCTTGACAAAAGTACGTCGTGGGCCCCGCTTTTGTCCTGAGGCGGGACCGCAGTTGTTGGCTGCTGCGCTCGGCAGGTACCAGTGTCGGGCCCTCGATTTCATCCACCTTGCGTAACCAGGCTTCGCGCCAGAGAATCGTGCACGCCTTCTGACAGCCGTCATGCTCGGCGCCCGAACAGCGCACTCCCTCGAGTATGACCACATCATCTGCACGAAATCTGCGCATGCCTGTATGCAGTCCGTAGTAGCAGGTCTTCACAACCCTTTTCGCCACCCGAAGCCTTTGGCCGCAATAGTCCACCATCTCGGGCATGAACGGGAGCTGATCGAGCGTTCCTTGGGCGTCCAAAGTTTCAAGGATTTCGCTGGTACTCTTCACTTCTACAAGGTCGCCGGGGCGAAGTCTCGGGTTGGATTGGCTTTTGATCAGTTGGCTTTGGCTCCGTGAGACGGTTTACCGCGACGATGTCTTTGCGCACAAGGCTCGCGGACAAAGAAGGACGGGCGGTTTTGTTTACGACACTGCGGATCGCTTTCCGGATTGCTGCTGATAGAATTCGGCCGGGTTGGGAAATGCCCCTGCTTCCGCCTTTTTCGATGCCAGGTAGTGCAACCAATTGCGATACAGGCCTGTGGCGGCTGAAGTCCATGTTCTGTCGAACGTTCCCTCAGCTGCTGAAGGAAAATGCTCCATGACTTCCTCTCGACGATCGCTCCGCGCCCGCTGTTCAAAATCTCCGAGCGCCGCGGTCGCAACCGGATCGAAGTATCCCTCCGGCATGGAAGGATACGTCTCTCTCTCTCCCCGCAAGAATCTCTTGATATCCCGTCGATATTCCTTCTGCAAGGTCTGCGCGCCGTATTCGGGATGACCTTGGAAGCATACAAACAGACTCTGCCCCTTTTTCTTCACGAATGTATCAACCCCCGCCGTCTCCGATTCTGTCAAGACAGCATAGCCGCAGGCTTGCAACTCGTCCGCCCGCACTTCGTTCCATCGAGAATGTGGGAACCTAACTGGATCAGCCAACTGCGCGGTGAGTGGGTGCTCCTGAGCTCTGCGGGCATCAAACACGCCAAAGCGCTTGTCGCTCAAGCGATGGCGTTGAATCCCGTCGCTGTGGAGCACACTTGCATGCGCCGCGAGACAAGACAAGACTGCAGAACTCGTATGGCGCTCCGCCCAGTCCATAACTTGGACCAACTCAGCCCAGTATGGCTCATGCCGCAAGTCGGGCTGATGTGGTTCGGTGCCGGTGATAATGGCTGCATCAAAGTGCTCTTTCCACAGATCGTCGACGCCGCAATAGAAGCTGGCGAGGTGTGGTTGCACACGGTCGCTTCGAGGAATCATCGCCAGCGAATAGAGCTTGACGGACAACGGAAGTTCGCCTGACGCGGCTTCGAGCAGCTCGAAGAATTGCAGTTCTGTATCTTCCAAAGCCGGGTCCGGCATGTTGTTCACGAGCGCGATCTTTACCACATTCGTTGGCGACAAATAGTCGCTTCCTCTTCCACCGCGGGGGCTCCTTCTCTCCAGCCAGCGCGTCGGAATTCGTCCTCCGTCGAACACCAGCGGCATTACATTCCCCCCACACTGATCGCGAGGCCTTCTGTCACTAATCGCTTCGACTTCTCGAGTGCCTGCGCCAGGTCGTCGATGATATCGTCGATGTGCTCGATGCCTACACTTAGCCGGATCATCTCCGGGGTGACGCCTACCTTCGCTTGCTCCTCCGGTGTGAGCTGCCGATGGGTGGTCGAGGCCGGGTGACAGGCTAACGATTTGGCATCGCCCATGTTGACCATGCGCTTAAACAGGCGCAGTGCATTGAAGCACTTCTTGCCGGCTTCGAAGCCTCCTTTGACTCCAAACGTCAGCAGTGAGCAGCGCTTCGATCCAAGATACCGTTGTGCCATCGGGTACAGGGGATTATCCGAAAACCCCGCGTAGTTAACCCACTCCACCACGGGATGTCCGCGCAAGAACTCCGCCACTTTTCGGGCGTTCTCGACATGCCGTTCCACCCGCAAGGCGAGTGTTTCGACTCCCTGCAGCAGCAAGAAGCCGTTGAAGGGAGACAGAGTGGCGCCGGTATTTCGCTGGCAGACGGTGCGGCAGCGCGCCACGTACGCCGCCTCTCTATAATGTTCAACGTAGACGACGCCATGATAGGCAATCTCCGGCCGGTTCAGCATATAGAAGCGCTCCGGATAATCGCGCCAGGGAAACTTGCCGCTGTCGACAATCATTCCCCCTAGGGTCGTGCCGTGCCCCCCCATAAACTTTGTCATGGAATGCACAACGACGTCGGCTCCGTACTCGATTGGCCTCAGCAAGATGGGTGTCGCAATGGTGTTATCCACGATCAGGGGAACGCCGTGCTGGTGGGCGACACGCGCCAGCCCTTCGATATCGGCAACGTTGCCAGCCGGATTTCCAACACTTTCGCAATAAACCGCCCGGGTGTTATCGTCAATCAGCTTTTCAACCTCAGCGGGATCATCGCTCGCGGCGAAGCGTGAACTGACGCCCCGTTTCGGCAGAATGTGCGCTAAGAGAGTGTAGGTGGCACCGTACAGCTGAGGCAGTGAAACGATGTTGTTTCCCGCCTCGGCGATATTGATGAGCGAGTACTCAATAGCCGCCATTCCGGAGCTGACGCTCAGCGCTTCCACTCCGCCCTCGAGAGCCGCGACGCGTTTTTCTAGCACGGCGTTGGTCGGATTTCCAATTCGAGTGTAGATATTTCCTTCCACCTCGAGATTGAACAGGGCCGCTCCATGTTCAGCGCTATCGAATTCGAAGGCGATGGTCTGGTAAATCGGCACGGCCACAGCCTTTGTAGTGGGGTCGCCCTCCCAACCACCGTGAATTGCGATGGTTTCTCTCTTCATCTCAGTACCCGAACAAAATGTTGGTCATGTCACTGATCTCGATGACTCGTTGTCTACTCCGCCGTGCTGGCAACACTGCTGCGCACCGGCATCAGCGCCGGCTGACGCGAAAGCGCCTGCCGAATTGCCTCGGTCACAGTGCGAGCGGCGAAGCCCGCTCCAAAGGCGAACCGCATTACCGGTCCGAAGCTGTTTGCAGCAGCTACTCCCACGAAATAAAGACCGGGTACGGACGATTCGAAGCTGGTCGAAAGCACCGGTGTGCGCTGGACCGCTCTGATCTTGGAACGAATCTCCGGACTGAGGAATCGCAGGCGTTCCACATCTACCTTGTAGCCCGTCGCGGCGATTACATGCTCGGCCGGAAGTTCGCGCTCGGTACCGTCCTTGTCGCGAACCGTAAGATGCACCTTGCCATTCTCGATACGAGCCTGGGTAGGCGTGCATGCCAAACATAGCGGAACTTTGCCGATCACCTTGTCTCTAGCAAACCACCCGCCGGAGGGGCCAAGCGCTTTGCGAACGATCTCTAGCCGGAAGCTCTCGGGCAGGGGGTGAAACAGCATGGGAAAATCGGAGTAGAAGCGCGACCGCAGACCAGGACCAAGCCCGGACTGCGGATGGCGAATTTGCTGCCACCAAGATCGAGGTTTGCCGGTCGGTTTGCTATGGAACTTCAGCTCGAGTCTGCGCGTGACCAACTGAACGTCCGCGCCGGCTTCATGCAGCAATCCAGCCAAATCCGTGGCCGAAGAGCCACCGCCAATTACGAGAACCCTGTGTCCCTTGAACCCATCGAGCTCACGGTGGCGATAACTATGCGAGAGAAATTCCGAGGGCAATTGGGCCAGGTTCTCCGGCACATACTCAAAGTGAGTAATTCCCACAGCCAGTACGACTCTCCGAGCGGAAATTGTTTCGCCGTCCTCTAAGCGAAGCAGAAATCCCTGCGAAGAGCGTTCCACACTGACCACTAATCTCTCCTCAAGCTCCGGAACCATTCGTTCGCGGAACGCGAGACCGTAGGCGGTGAAGGTGTCAAGGCGTACGGGAATGCCCGTGTGGGCGTACTCGATCTGTCGCTCGGCGCAAAAATGCTGCAAGGTGAAGTCGCCATTGGGATCGTAGATGTTCGAGGCAAATCCATCCGATTTCAGGAGCATGCCTTGCGGCATGTGAGACATCCAGCTGTCCATGGGACGGCCAAAAACGCGGAAGGGAATGCCGTATTTCTTGAGATGTGCAGCCATCGAGAGTCCATACGGGCCTGCACCGACAATAGCAGTATCTAACATAAGTTAAGGAAGAGCCTTTCTTGGGGATTCAGATTCGAGTATCCGTTGCAATGGAACGCACTTTGGGGGGAATAAAATGATCATATCACGTCATTGTAATCTCCTACACTCCACGAAAGGGCCAAGACCGGAGTTGACTCGATAGCCGATCGTCTTTATTTACATTCACTTACAAATACCTCCCTGCGCGCTTTGGTTACCTTTCGGCCGACCGGATCGAGCTAGCAGAGCTTGTGGCATTCGCTCGAAGGCGCTACCCTGGGCTCTACGGACCGGTTAGAGAATGGCAGCCCAACAAGCGACCGACTTTCCCCTGCCGCCCGATCTTCCCAAGCCGGTGGACGATGGGGCGGCTGACCATCTTTTTGGCCTCCCCCTTCCGCCGGTTTCTCTCCCCTCGACCAGGGGGAGGGTCGTAGACCTGCGAGCACTGAGCGCGCCGAGAACCGTGATCTATTGCTTTCCGATGACCGGAGTACCGGGAAAACCGCTTCCCGAAGGTTGGGATCTGATCCCTGGTGCTCGCGGTTGTACTCCCCAGACTCGAGGGTTCCGCGATCGCTATCAGGACTTTAAGCAGCTAAAGACGGAGGTTCTTGGATTAAGCACCCAGACCACCGAGTATCAGCAGGAGATGGCCGCTCGACTCCACCTTCCGTTCGAGGTTCTGAGCGATTCTGAATTCAGATTCTGCGATGCACTGCGCCTGCCGACCTTCGAAGTGGAAGGAACCCGGTTGGTCAAGCGCCTGACCTTGATGGTTCGAGGCGCCACAATCGAGCACGTCTTCTATCCTGTCTTCCCACCCGACGAAAGCGCCAATCAGGTCCTCGACTGGCTCAAGGCGCGCCTGTGAGCACCCTCGGCTAACCTTATCTGCCGATGTTGTCGGCAGCGGCGCACCCGCAAGCGATCGGAACCGCAACTCTGGAAACCCATGATGATTTCAGCCGATATGCCCGTAGAGGAGTCGGCCCGCCGCTCGGAGGACAGGGTCTGGTGTGAATCGAACGATTCTCCGCAGGGCGTTTCTTCTCCAGGCATAGGGAGTATGCACGGACCTGCGGGAATACGTCCAATAACTGAGGGGTGAGCCGAGAGCACCCCAATGCTCTTTAAATGCGATGAGTCCGAGATTCTCGCTGTCAGAACGTCCCATCTCAAGTTCCTCGAGCCCCATGGCCTGGGCTTCTTCGATGGTGTTCCAAAACAAGAACGCCATTCCTCCCAAGTTGTGGAAGCGAGCATCGCTACAGCCGTATTTGTAAACGACGGATTTGTTGTGAGTGATAGTGAGAATGCTGGCCACCGGGAGACCCCCCTTAGACGCCACGCGTATTCTCAGCTGATCCCCAAACGCAGCCATGAGGGCTCGAAACCAGGATAACGGCTGCGGCGGCAAGTATTGTCGTCGTCGAGTCACGACCAGCAGCTCGTAAAATTTTTCCAGCAGCGCGTCCGAGTTTCCGTACTCGTACTGCAGTTTCTCCCGCTCCGCCCGTCGAATCTTTCTTTGCACACAGTCCTTATGGAAGCTGTGGAACAACTCCTGCCTGCTTTTGGCCAGATTGAGCCGGTGAAAGTGGTAAGTACGAGCCTTTCTGAATCCGGTCACACTTCCAGGTTCTTGGCAGATCGGTCGGATCTCAATGTACCTCCACTCGCCGGAATCGACATAGGGCCTCAGGTGAAGCAGAAGAACGTCTAGCTCGCCGGGGTCGCTGACCAGGGGTTCGCAATGGTCGGCAAAGGGCAACGAGACCAATCGCCAGCCTGTCAACCAGCTCTTGATGCGGCAGAAAACCAAACCGTTATCGAGCGCCATATCCGGGGGGCAGGTCGTAAATACCACCGGCTCGTATCCGTAGGTTCTCTGTAGTGCTCTGAGCAAGCTTGTACTGTGGAAGACGGAAGCCCGAGGATGCCTTGCGGTGAAACTCTGCCAGCGGCCATCGGACAACGGGTCAATTGCATAGACGTTCGTCGTACCCGGCTGCACGGTCAGCGTGCTCGAAGCCGCTGTGGTTGTTTCTCCCATACCGAAAATCGTTCTGGTCAACTCCTTACACGGATGCTATCTGTCGATCGAAGCGTCAATTATCCGGGAACGGACAGGCCGCTCCGTTCCTTTCGGTAACGCTCTCTTGCTCAGCGGACATGCACAAAGCGATTGCAACCGCGCCTCTCGAGTTACTGAGCGAGAACCATTAGGCTATAGCCGCCCAGGATACGTACGGTCAGGTCCTGGAAGACTGCAAAACAAAGCCGGCGGGGCAATCTCGCGATCTTCTGCACAAAGAGGTCTCCCAATTCGATGCAGCGAGGAGTATAGAAATAGTCAATCAGCTTGTATCCCACATCGATCAGGGTGCGAAGCGCTGTTTCCTTGGTGAAATAGTGCAGATGCGCAAAATTGTCGCGCCGGTTTAACAGTCCATTCCGGCGAACGACCGCCTGTACCGAAAGATCCAAGGGAATATGAAACAGCTTGTACGTGCCTTTTGACTGGATGTCCCGAATCAGACCGATGTAATCCTCCACATGCTCAAAAACATCGAGGATCAGCAACAAATCAAACGACACCTCAATTGCCGCCTTTCGTATGTCGCGAACATAAAAACTCAAATTGTCCTTCGAGCGGCTGGAGCACAACGCGATAGCATCGGCAGAGATATCATAGCCGCTACACACACAATTGGGCGGCAAGTAGGGCTGCAATTCAGCCAGCACCACGCCACCACCGCAACCAACGTCGCATACCGTCTTAGGTCGAAGATTCTGTCTTTGCAGCATTCGCAAGATCTGCCGTACTTTGAAAGGCGATTCCTCCATGTGCCATGAAGGATTCCGTTTCAGGTAGGTGCCATCCTCATAGATTCTTTGTCCCCCGCCAGCAATGACGAAGGGCGTGCGTTCCGCGCTAATTTTTTTGGGGGCAGGGAGGGCAGCCATGATCGAGTCCTTTGCTATGATTTCTCTTGCATACTGATGTAGAAGCCTGCGCGGACGCCGACTTTAGTCAGTCAAGGTGGCGGACCCGACAAGTGGCAGGAGCGCTCTATCAGAAACCCCGTCTGACCATGAGATACGGAATCAGAAGGATTTCCGCAAGGCCAGGAGCGGGGTCCTCATGAGTGAACACGGCCTCCACCTTGCAGTTCCTCAAAGACCGAAGATAGCCTCGGATATCGAGCTCGCCTTGGAAAAGTGCCAGCAGAGAGGCAGGAATATCAGTAGTCATGCGCAACCAGCCCACCCCTGGCCTGGCCTTCTGCGGGGTAATGGGCATTCCGATTTGGTCGGTGTAGAGCATAAGACTGAAATCTACCCCCGCCGACCCACCCAGACTATGATAACCCCAAGTTCGGGCATTCACGTCGAGCAGTTTGTATTGACCATCTCGGGGGTCCAGCTTGTACTCCATTTCGACCAGACCGTAATAGTTGATCTTTCGCAGGAAGCGCTCGGAAAGTTCCTCCAAAACCGGTAAATCCACGGTCTCGACGTACGTACTAGCTCTCCCAAACTGAAGTGGATGCTGGCGCCTGCGTTGGGCAACCATCTTCCCCATCGCCTGGCCTTTGCGGAAGAAGGCGCAATACGCGAACTGTTGATCGCCGCCACCGGGGATGAACTCCTGCACCATGATTTCGCCCGGACTCAGCAGCCCCGACGCCTTCTCAAACAAAGCCCGGAGTTCAGAGTGGCTCTTGGCACCCCAGGCCTTCGCCTTGGTGGCATAGAGAAAATGCTCTTTGATCGCAGGCTTAATGGCGAATGGGGGTTCAAGCCCTTCCAGCTGAGCCAATTGATCGATATTGGCGAGATAGTGCGTCCGCGGGATGGGAATATCCAGCTCCTGTGCCAGCCGGTAAGTGTTGCGTTTGTCCCACGCCCACTGCACGGCATTCCACTCAGGTGTCGGCACACGAAACACTTGGCCCAGTTGCGAACGGTTACGCGAGCAAGCAGCCACCAGCTCTTCCCGCGTGGGGTAAAGCACCCAACCGCTCAGGTTGTACCGCCTTCCAAGCTCCAACAGGCTATCCACCACTGCCGCCTCATGGCGTAGGTCGGGCAGCCTCACAAACCTGGTGCAGTAGCGCGAATATCGAGAGATGGATAACTCGTCGTCCACCACATAGACCGGAATACCTTGTCGGCCGAGGCTCCGGACAATGCCGAGACCTTGATAATCGCCTCCCACAACCACCGCCCCGATGGTGCCTTTGGTCGAGAAGTTGGTGTCGCGCAGAGGCACCTGTGTGGAGAGAGCCGAATTCATCGGATTAGCGAGTCGCGTTGCGATGAGCGAGAGAATAGACCAGTTCGTTGGCAGCGAACTCGGTTCCCGAAACAAATCCGAGGAGCGGTCCGAAGCTCCACGCTGCGGGTTTACCGAGGAAATGTAAGCCCGGGATCGAACATTCCAGTCCGCGTTTCAGTACCGGATAACCATTGGCGGTTTCCAGTCGCTGCACTAACGAAGCAGACAGGAATGGGTACCGCGAAACATCGACCCGGTATCCGGTAGCGAGCAATGCGTGATCGATCAGCCGCTCCGTCCCGTCGTCCAAGCACAAGTGGAGTTGACTCCCCCTTTCCTTTACGGAAACGAATCGCCGGCCGAGCGTAATGGGTACTCCCGTGAGTCGAGGCTGCAGCCATCCAGCTCCCGCCGGGCGGATGGCACGGTACGCGGTGCGATCTTGGAACCGGCGCGGAAACCTACGGAATAAATGCGGCATCGCTACTAAGCGGCTGATGCCCGCCGGGCCGACATCTCGTGGCGAATACAGCAACTTGGAAATTGCGCCCATATGGTGTAGCCGGGGATGCAAGCCCACCCAGTTCAAGTTCTTTTGCCGCCCAATCACTTCGACCTCAATACCGGCCTCCTTAAACAGAGCACCTGATTCGAGAGCGCTCTGCCCGGCACCGACCACAACCACGCGCTGACCTTTAAACCTCCTCAGGTCGTTTTGCTCGCTCGAATGCGAGGCCAACTCGAAAGGAATCCCTGCAAAGTCCGCCGGGCGGTTGGCGAAGGTGCTGATACCGGTTGCCACTACCACGCGGCGAGACAAGAACTCTTCGCCGTCGGCCAAGGTCAGCTTAAATCCGTAACCATCGAGATCAACACCGACCACCTGGCGCCGATCGAGATGCGGAACTAGCGTGCGTTGGTACCATTGGCCGTAGTCAACGAAGCGCTCGAGTGGAATTGGCTTCGCCACATGGTTGCCGTTTTGGCAGCAGTACGCGTCCAGGGTTACCTCTTGCCTAGGATCAGCAATGTGTGAGGCTGCCCAACTCGAACGCAGACACATGCCGACCGGCATTTGGTCTTTCCAAAACGCCATCGGCTCGCCGAATACGCGCGCTTCCAAACCTGCAGCTCGCAGGTATGCGGCGGCGGCCAGTCCGTAAGGACCCGCCCCGATGATGGTTACATTACATCCTTGCATATGGCCTTTCATAACGTTGGGTGTTGTCCTGACTTATTCGATAGTTGAAAATCAGAGGCGCTCCTCGCGTCACAACCTGACCTGTCCATGAACCAGCGTTCTCTCACGGGTGGGGTGCCCGACCGCACGCAGATAATTCCGGGGCGCAGCTATAGCATATGCGCCCGTTATCCCGCCCCATGTACGCTACGCGGGCTAGCTCGCTGCCCGGGCCTTCCACGTGCCAACCAAAGCCGTCCTTGACGAGCTTCATTCCCGCTCTCTGCCTCCACCACCGATCGACCTCGCCCGGAGTGGTAATCCAAACTCCACGGTCTCTCCGTAAGTCTGACAAATGCTCAAGCAGGGCCTCGTAAACGGCACGTTTCGACGGATCACTCAGATAATCGGGGTGGATATTGAAACTGATCAGGCCGTGCTTCTCCATGATGAGATCAATCTGAGTCTTCCACAGATCGATGGATTCGCGGTTGAGGATGTGGAACAAGGTGTAATCCTGCGTAGTGGTCAGGGGCAGCTCGAGAATCTTGCCCACAAAATACGGCATGACCGTGCAACATCCCCCCCGTTGCGGGTCCAAATGGGCCACATTGGGAACCGACATGTCATACGAAAAGTCTAAGGCGTCAAACCATCGCTGCTTTCTATAAAGAACTGCGGTTCGAAATCCCGAGGCGCCAAATCGTACTTTGTAAACATTGATCTTTTCGGCTCGCTGCAGGAATTGCTCGCGGTCCCGGAATAGATGGCCGTCGTGATTCAGGTCGTGCACCCCTATTTCGAAACCCCGTTGGCGAATGGAGTCCAGGAAGTCTGGGGTTACTTCATAGCGCTCTTCCGGAATAATCTGAAACGATCCTTTGATGGCGAACCTGTCCTCGGTGTCCATCAAATAAGGGCAGGAACGTACCCCGCTGATCGTTTCCACATCGTGGGTCACGATCGCGCAACTGGAGGCCCCATCCGGCCAGAACCAAACGAACGGAATCTGATCCACGGAGTGCGCTTCGAGCGACAGGAGCATCACCTGCTCCAAGATCTGTTCGACGGTCCGGTCGACCGGCCACTGGGGAAAGGGCAGGCGATCCCAACCTCGCAGATACATTTTCTGAAAATGCCTCCGGAACGACACGGAAAGCAGCGGACGAAGTAAGTAATAGGCACGGCCGATGGATTTGGTGTCGGCGCGACTCGAAGCCTCCTGCGAGTACAACTCATAGCGGAGATTGTCCACGACTTCGTTTACGTCGAAGGGCAGGCATATGGTATTGCCCTGGATCGTTGTATCGGACAACGTGTCATGCAAGGTTGCACTGGGAGACCCGCAGGGAAGCGGTCCGCTACACCTGCCGTAGCAAGTCGTGTTCGACCCAAACTTGAAGTAACCGGTGGTTTCCGAGAGTGGTTCTCTTCGTTGCCAGCGCACGAAACTCTCGGGACACCGATAATACTGCACTATGCAGTCATTCATCATCCGTATTCCCGCAGCGGTGAACGTTGATTACACGTATGAGCGCCTCGGGAGGTTTTCCTGGCACGCGTTAAACAAGTTGAAGATGCGCCAGTCGCCCGCCATTACGAAATCGAAGAGTCGACGTGCTGCGCAAGTAACGATGAATCCAGCTTCGGATTTATCGCGCGTAGGCCTGTTTCCCAGTCGCCGCCAGTCGTATTGCGAACCCTCACTCCGAGGGCAAGCAAACAAGACCAGCTAGTAACCATCACCCATGCTCTATGTTAGCTGTTGGCAGCGAAGAATTGGCATACCACGATGGTGCTATGAAGCGCATTGGGCGCAAGTAACCAAGGCAAAACCGTGAAGTTACGTTTGGCGCAGCACCTTTTCGCAGTGGCATGCTCCGAACAAGGTTGCGCATTCGTCCAGGGACCTGCAGTTCAGGTAGACGGGCGTAGCCGGGTGGCCGACCCGTCGAGATTGCTTAACGGGCGGCGTGCGCTTGCTGGTGCTGACTCCCGGAGAGCCTGTCATAAGCTGTCAACAGGCCCGGGACCGAATACTGCCATGCGAGGCTGGTGCCGACTCGTCGCTGTCCGAGTTTTCCCATCGAGTGCCGCAGGGCTTCGTTGTCCATCAGCGTGGAAAGTTTGGCAGCAAAGTCGCGGTAATCATTGGGGGTAGCATACAAAGCCGCGTCCTCCGCGCTGAACCGGCTCTCGGGAAGATCAAAGGCAACAATCGGTTTTCCCGCAAGCATATATTCCATGACCTTTACAAACGTAGAGTGATCGTTGTATCTGTTGGACGGTTCTGGCGCCACACAAATGTCGGCCGTCGATAAGTAGCGAAAATAAGTATCTGGATCGCTGACCCATCCCACGAACCAAATATTCTTATCGATCTCTAGCGTGCGCGCCAGACTTTTGACCGACGATAGGGCATCGCCGTCTCCTACGACAACGCACAAGAAGTCTTCCTTCTTCCGGTCGCACCGCAGGCTACAGAGGGCCCGACATAGGTAATCGAGCCCATCCTGATATCCGACAACTCCTACAAACGCGATGATGTTCGAAGATCTTTTGCGCAGCTCCCCATCAATCTGCAAGTTGCGAAGTCGTTCCAATTCCGGGCCGTTTCGCACGACCGTGACCTTCGACTCTGGTTGCTGGCCCCGACCTAACGCGATCTTCTTGTAAGATTCGTTGGTAACAATAATATGGTCCGCCAGCCGGTAAGAAAGTCGCTCCAACCGAAGCTGTAACCGCAGAAGCAGCGGGTTCGAGCGGGAAAACCTCGCCTCGTAGAGTTCCGGGCTCAGGTCATGCTGATCGTAAATGATCTGTTTTCCTAGGAGTTTGTAGATGAAAATCGCCAAAACGATGGAGTCGGGAGGATTGGCGATATGGATGATGTCAAAACCTTGGACGATCCCAATATAGGCGCTGAGTATTGCAATCGCAAATGTGGCGTAGGTGTATTCGAGAAAATAGCCCAGAGTTCCATGGAAAACTGAAAGGTGGGGAAAACCGTAAATCGTTACCTCTTGGATAACCACACGCGATGGCAGCTTGCTGTCCTCGGGGCTGATTACCGATACTTGATAACCCTTTTCCGTCAGAGCCCTGGCTTCGTTGCCGACGCGAGCATCTCGCAAATAGCTGCAGTTCTCCAAGATCATGAGAACCCGGTTGCGCTGTCTAGGCATCGGCAGGATCGGTATCTGTTTCTTCGATGGTTGTCAACTCATTAGCAAATTCCAAACGGTGGCATCTCCCTTGAAATTCACCAGAGCAGACGCGGTTCACTGCGAACGGGAGCCGGTAACCCAATGTCCTCTCTCCACCCTTCTTGCTGTGAATGGGCTGGCGCCGAGATCTCATTCCCACTCAGCTTGCTGATACGAAAGCAGCTCCGTGATGAGCATTCCTGCTCTCTTCGCTATCTGCTGGCCAATTGTACAGTATCAAGCTGTGGGACAGAAGGAATGTCGGCTACAGCTTATCGGCCTTTGCCGGGCGGCCACTCATCGCTTCGTCAATCGATCTGTGAAGGGCTACGGTCAAATGTTTCACAAAAGGTTCCACGAGCATCCCTGCAGGATAAACGGGCAGGGTCACGATGTGCTGCCCCTCTTGCGCGAGCTGCTGCCATTTCGCGTCCGGATTCGCGAACATTCGATACTGCTGCAGGGGCCGAAAGTCGGTCACCACACCCGGGTAAGGCTTCGGAACATAGTTCGAGCACGCGCGGTCGTTATTCCGCCAGATTTCCGCCAGAATCCTGGATTCCGACCTTGCTGTTCTCGAATTGGCGAACACTGGGGACAGTAACATAGCCCGCCAGATGGGAATTCGGCTACGCAGGGTCCGCAGTTTTTCAATGAAGAACTTGGACTTGCCTTCCCGATCCAGCTGGCAGAGGTTAATCGCGTGGAACACGAACTTCTGACAGTGATAGTAGGTCTTGTCCAATAGCGATGCGGGCGGGAACAGAGACCAATTCATGGTGTCGAAGAGCGCCAGCAATGCGACCGGTTCCCCTTCTCGACGGAGCTGCTGCGCCACCTCGTACGCGATCGTTCCACCCCCGCAATAGCCCCCGAGGAAATACGGACCGTGGGGCTGGATTTTCCGGATCTCTTTCAAATAAAGGCCAGCCATGTCTTCGACTCGGGTGAGCGGTGGGCAACTGCTGTCTAAGCCTTGGGACTGCAGACCGTAAAAGGGCTGATCCGGGCCTAGATTGCGGCAAAGGTCGCGGTAGATCAATACGTTTCCGCCGGCTCCGTGCATGCAGAAGAAGGGCGGCCGCGATCCCCCCGGCTGAATGGCTACCAATGGAGACCAACTGCAAGCCGGGCTCTTATGACGAACAATCCGAGCCAGTTCCTCGATCGTGGGGCCGTCAAAAAGGGTGGCTACCGGCAACTTGACGTGGAATACCTGTTCGATCTGAGCGAACAGCTGCACCGCCAGAATGGAATCCCCACCAAGATCGAAATAATTTTGGTCGATACCAATGGACTCGATGCCAAGGAGCTCTTGCCAAATGTGACGCAACTGCCGCGTAGGATCATCGAGCGTCACCGGGACCCGGGCTGTCGCTGAATCAAGAACCGGTTCCGCTACTATGCTGTCCGGGGGTGATGCTCTGTTTTCAAAGGGCTCAATCTTCACTGGAGTGGTCCGCCAACTTGCATCGCGACGCTCTCAGGAAGCGCGCTGATACACTTGCGTATCGGGCGCTGGGCGCGTTTTCGGGTACATAATGAAGTCGTATTTACTGCGCAGGTTCACTCCTGCGTCGAGCTCAATCGGCCTCGATTCAACGTATCGAAGCGATAGGTATTTGGCAATTGTCAAGAGATGAATCTGCATTTCGACGCGGGCAAAAAGTGCCCCGATGCAATTCCTTGGGCCGCAGGAAAAAGGGATGGTCGCCAGTCGATGCCGATGCTTGGAATTGTCAGGGTGGAAGCGATCTGGATCGAAGCGGTCGGGCTCCTCCCATAGTTTGGGATGCCGCTGGATGAAGTAGGGGGGGACATAGATTTCAGTTCCGGCCGGCACGAGGTACTCACCGAGCCTATCCTCATGCAGCGCTTTCCGGGTCAGCAACCAACCCGCTGGATATAAACGCATGGCCTCGTCGATGATTTGTCGTGTATAGAGAAACTTGGGCAGATCGTCTAACTCGGAAAAGGTCGTCAGGCAATCCAGCTCATTCGACAGCCTTCGTTCGACTTCCGGGTGCTGAGAGATCAGATACCAGGTCCAATTTAAAGTGCTCGCCGTGGTCTCGTGACCGGCCACCACGAGCGTGAGAATCTCATCGATTAGTTGGGCATCTTCCATCAAGACTCCGCTCTGCCGGTCGCGCACCTGCATGAGGGTGCCCAAAGCGTCGGCGCCTGTCACTCGCCTGCGTCTTCGATCGATGACTTCGAGCATGATCTTCCTCAAAGCTCGGAACGAGTATGCAAATCGCATGTCGCGGGCTTTTTCTTGAGAGAGGAGATCGAAATGGGACCCAACCGTATCATAGTCGTCGCCAAAGATGAAACGGAGTACCACCTGTAGGGACATACCACTAACGTCATGCGTGACATTGACACTTTCGTTTCTCTGGGCCGCTAGTTGCCATTTCCTCAACAGTTCTGCATTGACGTCGGTCATCAGTTTTGTCAAGGGCGCGATCGATTCTTGATTGAAGCATGGTTGTATCATTCGCCGCTGCCGCTTCCACAGCTCCCCTTCACTTGCCATGAGGCCATTCCCAAGGAGCAAAGCAACGCGCTCAATGTGCTGACCCTTTACGTAGTTTTGCCAGTTCTCCACCAGCACATGCTGGGCAAACTCGATATCCCGGATCACGTACACGCTGGTGCCGTATACGGAGGCCTTATAGATGTCCCCGAAGATGTTGAACTGACGACCCATCCAGTCTAGGAGGTCTTCCGTGATTCTGAAGGCTTCCCGCGGGCCTGGCGGGATGCGTCCCTGGTTGAGTTCCATACTGCGCTCTTCTACCCCACAGCGTTTGTCAACGAACCGCACTCCCGGTATACCACTGGTTCTGCTGGGGCATGCGGCGACCGCGGTCGAACCTAGTCATTTCGCGATTGCTTAGATAGTTGGATTGGATGCGATGAGCACATTGAACGAAGGTTGTCCAGCACCCTCGATCGGGCGAGCCTTTTTTTGGCACCCAATCGTTATGAACTTGTGAGGCCGGTGAGAACCGGTCAGGTCCAGCTACAACAACGAGCCTGGCGAGCGGTTTATCGAGATTGCCGACAGATCAGAAAAGCAATAGCCAGCATCAGGGGAGAGCCCCCCTTCAACCCGACCACCCTGAGAAGCTTGCTCCACACCTTCAGGCAAAAGCCCAGGGGACGCCACATGGGTTCCTTCACCACCGCGACCTTTCTAAAATGATGTTGGTGTCGCCAGGTGCAGGTGGTCCCAGCCGGGAAAAATCCCATATCCCCGGGTCCGAATCTGCGCTCTTCGCCTTTCTCATTGGTCATGAGCCCGTCGCCGGACAACACAAAAACCGCCTCGTCCTGGTTGTAGTGCCAGCGGTAGCTTCCGGCGGTACATTCCCAGACCACAATGGTGGCAGTCCAGTCGGAGGTTCTGAGCAGCATCTTGCTCTTCGTTTGCGGGGTGCCGTCCAAAATCCAGCCTGTTGGTATCTGCGATGGTTCAAGCTCAACATCAGCCAAGGTTGCGGTTACGATGGAATGAGTCATAGTTTTTCTCCAGGCTAGGTTCACGGCTAAGAGGTCAGTGGTACCGACGCCATAGCGCGAACTTTACAATCTATCTATATATCTATCTATTACAAGTCTATCTATCAATTACAAGTCTCGAAAAGACTCGGGGGGCAAGACGCGACCGAGCGACGATTTTGTCGGGATCCGCCCGGGTCCTCGTCTCGCTTACGATGCAAGCGGGAACTCCCGTTTGATGGTGACTGGCTTCAACTCGAAGAATCGCTTGAGTCTCAGACGTGACCTCTGTTGTGAAACATCACCGCCAGGATGGCCAGCCCACGAACACCATTGACAGCTGGTATCCGGCCGGGTCGCGCTCGGACGCCCAGCTCTATCCAGTGGCATGGTAAAGATCGTTGGCTTTCCTGCGGAAACACTTCCGCTGGTCCTAACCTAGGACGACAGTCGCAAACGATCGTGAAGGACGCAGGCGCTCAGCACCATCATCAGAACCTGGTCGTTTGCGACCCGCGAACTCTCATCGGCTGTTTCGAGGCCGTCCAGAACGGAGACGACCTTCGGTTGATCGAAAAAGGGCATCGATGCCAGCACCGATCCGCGAAGCATATCCTGCAAAAGCACGCGAAAACGCCCTTTTGGATTCAGCATCAGAGGTGGGCTCAGGAACGGGTGTTTGGGTCTGCGGTACACGGTTTCGGTCACCATATTGCGTACCGCCTCTCTCAGAACATACTTTTGAACCGCACCATGGATCTTCTGGTTGACCGGCTGGGACCGCACCACTTCGACCAGGCGATGATCCAAAAACGGCACTCTGCCCTCGACCGAATGTGCCATTTCCATGCGATCGCCGAGAAGTGCAAGAAGATACTTTGGCAACCGGGTCTTAGACCAGAGGTAAAGCGACTGATGCAAAGGATCTCGCCCCGCGAGTTGGCCGGGAACATCAAGATCATTCAGTAAACTGCGGCTTCCATCACAGCCTTGGAAGCGCTCCACGAAGTCCCTCGCCAACAGGCCGCGCATCTTGGCGGAAAGTGCCGTAGATGCCTCCATCCAGCCGGGAACAAACCCCAGAAGCTGGCGGACGCTGTCAAGGTCGTGCCCGTTGCCATTGCGCGGTGTCATAGCGGGATTGAACTTCTGTAACCTTTCGAGGGTGGCGGCGGGACCCGATTGTCCGTTGACCGGCATGTCGCGACGGAAGTGGAGGTATCCGCCCAGAATCTCGTCCGATCCCTCACCCGTCAGAACAACTTTATAGCCGGCATCGCGCACGGCTCGGCTCAAAAGGTACTTGGCAACACCGTGCGCGTTGACACAGAGGGTCTCGGATTGAAGGATGGCATCCGAGAATTCATCCGCCAGTTGATCCTGGAGAATCGGGATGGGGAAGAACTCAGATTCCGCCTTGCCCGCCATTTCCCTGGCAACTTCGCTTTCGTTGTATTCCGGACGATCAAACGCCAAGGTGAACGCCCGAATGGGTCCCTGATGGTGTCGAGCCGCCAGAGCGAGAACCGCGCAGGAATCGATTCCCCCGCTAAGGTAGCAGCCAACCGGCACATCGGCGCGCAGGCGAAGGCGGACGGCTTCTTCGAAGGCGGAGCGAAATTCTTCGGCATAGTCGGCGTCCGAGCGCACGCGCCTGGCGTTGGTTGCCTGCGGGTAATCAAAATCCCAATACTGCTTCAACTGGATATCCGCGTCGGTAACAACCAGATAGTGGCCCGGGGGAACGCATTTGATGCCCGCGAAGAGGGTGCAGTTTTGATGCCCCCCAAATCCGCCCGAGTCGTACACGGACTCACTGTCCCAACGGCCGGGAACTCCCGCCGCGAGCAACGCTTTCACCTCGGAGGCAAGATAGAGGGTTTGCTCGTGCAAGGTATAAAACAGGGGCTTGATGCCGAATCGGTCGCGGGCGGCAAACAACGTCCGATTCACGCTGTCCCAAAGCACAATGGCGAATTCGCCGCGCAGGCGGTGCAAGCAATGGGCGCCGAATTCTTCGTAGAGGTGGAGGGCAATCTCGCTGTCCGACCGGGTGCGAAGGCGATGTCCTGCTTCCTCGAGTTCTCGCTGGATCGCCTCATAGCCGTAGAATTCCCCGTTAACGATGATTCTCAGAGTTTCATCCTCGTTCGCGATGGGTTGGTCTCCGGTGGCAAGGTCGATAATGCTCAACCGAGCGTGCCCGAGAGCGACCCGGCGATCCGGCGCAATCCAGTGCCGCTGACCGTCGGGGCCGCGATGCTTGAGCGACTTGATAGCGTTCTCCACGGCGCCTGTAGCGATCGCTCGATGCTGCGAAAACATGGCAACAATTCCACACATTTTAGGACCTCTTCTCCATTTCGTTCATCGGGGCGATTGCCAGACCGCTAACGGAGATTGTGGTCACGAATCACCTTGTCAATGGAGGCGCGGAGGGCCGCCGCCAGGTGTTGCACGAACGGCTCTACCAGCATACCTGCCGGATAAACCGACAGAGCTACCACCTCTTGTCCGCCCAGGGCGAGCTGATCCCATTTTGCGTTCGGCTGATCGAACAGCCTGTACTGCTTGATCGGTCGAAAGTCGGTAATCACGCCCGCGTAGGGTTTCGGGACGTAGATGGCGCACGCACGATCGTTCGTCCTCCAAATCTCCCCCAACAGCCGGGATTCCGACTTGCCCGGGGCGCCCTTTCTCAGGCTGGCGAGCAGCATGCCTCGCCAAACTGGTAAACGCTGCCTCACACCCTGCAACTTCTCCCGCAGGAACTGCACCTTTCCCGCTGCGTCAAGGGTCAGGAAATTTGCCGTATGAAACACGAGCCGCTCGCTATAGTGGTAGCTCTTGGTCCAAAATGTCATGGCTGGAATCTTGCACCAGTTCATGGTGTCGAACAGCGCCAACAGTGCAACCGGCTCACCCATGGCTCGAAGCTGCTGCGCGACTTCGAGGGCAATCGTCCCACCGCCGCAATACCCACCGAGGAGATAAGGCCCGTGCGGCCTCGTGTGACGAATCTGCTTCACGTAGAGAGCCGCCATGTCTTCGATTCTTGTTAGGGGCGGCCGGCTTCCGTCCAGGCCTTGGCATTGCAAGCCAAAAAAAGGCTGCTCCGTACCCAAGCGCTGCGAGAGCTCGCGGTAGACGAGAACGTTTCCCCCCGCACCGTGCATGCAGAAGAAGGGAGGCCGCGAGCCCTGCGGTTGGATGGTCACCAGTGGCGACCAGCCGGAAGTCGGGGTCTCTCGACGGAGAATTGTCGCCAGCTGCTCGATCGTTGGTGCTTCGAACAGTGTGGCTACCGGCAACTTGACTTTGAATACCTGTTCGATCTGCGCAAAAAGTTGCACCGCGAGAATGGAATCCCCACCAAGATCAAAGTAGTTTTGGTCGTCAGCGATGGACTCGACACTAAGGAGCTGTTGCCAGATGCGCCTGAGCTCCGCCGCAATCGCTTCCTCCCCAACTGCGGCTTTCGAGAGGTCCGTCTTCGGTCCCCCAGTCGATAGCGACGGTTCGTATTGAACTTCAGTTTTCATCTGGCTCGTCTCCTACTTTTTACGTCTGATTCGCATTCGCCTACTTGCAACATGTTGAGCTGGTGTCTTGGAAGTGTTCCAAATTTGGTTGTGGCGTGTTGGGGGGCGGGCTTATTTATTCTACGCCATCGCACCGAACCCTCAACCGGACAGTACTGATGGTTCAAACGTCCGGATGCCCTTCCGTGTCTTGCGCACATTGTCTGCCATCGCATAGGGTAGGGACAGTCGCTTCGGAGCCAATACCTCCGGGCAAAAAGGGAAAGCAGTCCACGGTATGCCTTAGGCTCCCCCGCGGACGTCCAGCCGCCACCACGGCAGAACCGAGGTCAAATGAGATCCCGAGTACTATTCCTCCTCGCTACGACCTTTTTGTTTTTTCCTACCCTTTCAAACGCTCAGTTCTGGACAGGAATTCTCTCACCTACCCGAGCCGCCGACTGGACCAACGCCGGAATTAGCGGCGGGGTGCCGAATCTGACCAACATCTGCACCACTCTGGGCACGGCCGGACAATCTTCGAACTCCTCGCAAGGCGTCTCCGCTTCCCAGATCCAATCCGCGATCAACGCTTGTAGTTCTTCCGGCGGAGGCGTGGTCTTGTTAAACGCCGGAACCTACACGATGAACAGCGAGGTCGATCTGGCGTCGAACGTTGTGCTGCGCGGCGACGGCCCCATGAACACCTTGCTCGTATTTTCCGGAAACGCAGCTGGGGGCAACTGCGGCTTGAATACCGAGCTCATCGGCTTCTGCGGAAGCTCGAACAATACCGGCAACCCGCAGAATCTGGTGAACTGGACTGGAGGTTACAGCCAGGGAGCCACGCAAGTTACTTTGAGCAACACCTCCAACCTCTCCGTCGGCCAGCTGCTGATTCTGACCCAAGCCGACGATTCCTCTGACACGGGAAATTATTTCGTGTGCTCCACCACGGTCTGCTCCTCCGAAGGTGCATCGGGACAGACCGGAATCACCTCAAACGGCTCGAACCACGTGCAGATGGAATGGAAGTTAGTCACCGGGATTAGCGGGAACACCGTAACCATCAGCCCTGGACTTTACAGCCCGCAATGGCGATCGAGCCAATCTCCCCAAGCCTGGTGGTCGAATACGCTGATCAAAAACGCTGGCATCGAAAACCTGACACTCGACGCCACGAATTCCAGCCTCAACAACACCTCGAATGTGATGTTTTTCAACGCCTACGGCTGCTGGGTGAAAAATATCCGATCGCTCTATTCCGAGTCGAACGTCCAAACCGGATACCAGCCGGGCCGGAACCACGTCTGGATGGTGTACAGCGCCAAGACCATTGTCCGCGACAGCTATTTCTACGGCACACGCGAAGCGGCAACTTTGAGCTATGGGGTTGAGACTTGGATGACGGGTGATGATCTGGTTGAAAACAATATCTTCCAGGGCGTTGTCACCCCGCTCTTGGTGGGTCAATGTGAGGGTTGCGTTTATAGTTATAACTATGCGACCAACGCTAGCGACAATAATCCTGGATGGCAGTATCCGTTACCTGTATTCACCCACGATGGAGGCACGGCTTATAACTTGTTTGAGGGCAATCAAGGTACCGGCTTCCTTGAGGATAATATTCACGGCACCCACAATATGCACACGTATTTCCGCAATTGGGCCTACATTGTGGAGAACTCGCCGCTTAAAACAGGTGGCAATGAGCAGGCGTTCTCCGATGCAGCCTATGCTCGCTATATGAATTACATCGCCAACGTGCTGGGCAACCCACAAGTGTCAAACCAATATCAGGTCGCGGTACCATCCACCGGAAACTGTAGCACGGTCATCTTCAGCTTTGGTTGGGATAATGCTGGCTGCGAGAACACGTATTCGCACCCGAATGATACGACTGTAGTTTCGACTGCGATGCGTTGGGGGAATTATGACACCGTAACCGGAGCAACCCGCTGGTGCGGCAACTCAGGTGACACCGGCTGGGGCTCGGTCTGTGGGTCCTCTTCGGAAATTCCTACTGGTGCACCCGCCTATCCGAACTCTGTTCCCACGGTTGGCGATACGGGCGCGGGTCAGAGCGTGCTGCCGGCCTCCTTCTACTTGACAGGCCAGCCTTCTTGGTGGCAGTTTCCTGGCGGGCTTGCAAATACCCCTTTCCCCGCGGTCGGGCCGGACGTTACAGGAGGCACGGCTGTGGTTGAGGGTACAACTGCCTCTACCTATGCCGGCCATGCCTACATGAATCCTGCGATGAATTGCTATGTTAATGTGATGGGCGGCCAGTACAGCAATTGGTCCGATAACACCCTCGGGCCGACTCTCAGCTTCGACGCCAATAACTGCTACGGATCTGGAAGCACATCTACTCCTCCTGCCGCTCCCCCAGCAGCGCCTACAGGCTTGAGCGCGATTGTGGTTCAGTGATTCTCACGGCCTCGACTGCGGCGATTAGTTCGTGCCGGGTGGACAGCGCCATGGTCGTGCCGGCAGCGCTCTGCTACCGGCCCACCAGCAAGGCAAAAGTGGGGATAGCAGACGCGGATACTCGCGATATTTGGAAGGCAGCGCTCATTCCAGCACTCCTCTTATGCGCAGTACGTGGCCCAGAGACCCCGAAATCAGAATTGGGCATCAGTTAGGCGGGAGGAACACCCATCTTCGCATCTCATCCCTCCTCCGTCCCCCGGGATTGAGCACGCCGTGTTCAATTCAGGCCCGACACGAATAATCCAGCCCCTCTTCCATGTGACGAGAAAAGCCGGTTCTGCACTCGAGTTTTGCGATTTCCAAATTGCGTGCGCCTTCCGATCAGTGAACCGGATAGCAATTGTTTGCATCGAAATTCAGAATTCCGTCGGTGGAAGTCCCCTTGCGGAAACAAGTTTGCGCCGGGTTTGGATAAACGTGCCCAGTGGAATCGGATCCACCCGAAACATCTGGCCCGATCGCAGGCCAGGGAATGGTTCCCCACCAGTTCGGCTTGGAGGAGAGATAGAATGAGGCTGGCAGCGTATGAGTTGACGGGAGGGGATTGGCGAACTGGCTTAGCCCTTGCGGAACCTCATTGGGATTCCACTGCGTCGTTCGATTGACCGTATCGTAGTTTCCCCAGCGCATCAACGTGGTTGCGACCAAGCTGTCCGGAGGCACGGTGGGGTCCGGACGGCACATTTGCGCGTAACCCAGAACATAGATCGATCGGTTGCAGCTGCGGGTGGTGGTGGCGGGCACGGCGAACTGGTAAGTCGTGTGGTAGGGGGTCGTGCCCAAGACATTTCCTACGATGTTGTCGTAGCGGGTGTGCGACTGAAGCTCAATCGGAATGGTCTGCTGGGTCTTGCCTGGCTCGAGGCCAGTGTATTGATTACGAAAGACGGTGGCGAAGTTATGACTTCCGTGAATGGAGTCCTCCATAAACCCGTTCGCTTCATTCCCCTCGAACAAATCCAGTGCCGTTCCAGCATCGTGCGACGCGGCGGCGGGTATCATCCAAGTCGCGTCTCGGTAATAGTTGTCCGTCGAAAAGTTGTACGCGAAAACGCTTCCCGAAGTATTTCCGTGGAGGATCGGGGTGGTGACGTGTTGAAAAATATTGTTCTCGACCAGATCATCGCCTGATTGCCAAGTTTCCACGCCATAACTCTCGGCCCAGGCATTCTTCGTTCCGTAGAAGTAGCTGTCACGCACAATGCTCTTCGCTGTATATTGCAACCAAACGTGGTTTCGATTTGCATTCAAAGATTTCACGTTCTTCACCCAGCATTCATAGGCATTGAGAAACATGGTGCCGCTGGTCTCGTTGCTGCTCGTATGATCGAGCGTCAGGTCCTCAATGCCAGACATGGTGATGACAGAGGTCGCCCACCATGCTCCGGGCGTCTGCGAGCTTCTCCAGTTCGGCATGTAGAGTCCAGGAGAGATCGTAACCTTGGTCCCGCTGATCGCAGTTACTCGCACATACTGTTGCTGGCCATAATCGACACCGTTGACGACACGACCGGGCGCGCTGGTGTTGCCACCTGAATCGCAGCCGGTATGCGTCTCGTCGGCCTTTTCATTGTCACAGACAAACACCTGTCCTGTGTCAAGCAGATCATTGGCCTGGTCAAGAATGAGAATTTGGCCCACCGACAAGCCGGAGGTGCTGCCCAGCGTAATTTTGGTAGTGCCGGGAGAATATCCGGCGGTCCAGTTGGTGAGGTGTTGCGGGCCACCGCTCCAGTTGAAGCTACCCTCGATGCAAATATCGGCGATGGGACCAGCACAGCTACTACCGCTACTGAACATGAGAATGGTCTGGGTCGGACCTGCTCCGCGCAGGGTAACGTTGCTGTGATCCGCAAAGTCGATTGAGGCAGACAGGTGATAGATACCCGCTTTCAAGTACACAACCTGTCCCCGGGGGCAAGCCGCGATCGCCGCGTTGATCTGACCTGCGGTCGTTCCCGGAATTAGCGTGGCACAGATCGTGGTGCGATTCGGGATCCCTTCTGGTATACCCACTTGGCTCCAGTCGACGGCACGGCTGGGAGCAATGATCCCGGACCATTTCTGAGCCTGGCTAGGAATGCAAAGCAGAATCAAGGGAAGCAGTAACCGTGCGGGCTGCATAGGCTTACCTCCGGGCATCACACTTCTGCTCCCTGCAAGCCCTTCCGTGCTTCGAGACAGTCGGGCCTGACTGGGCGAGCCCAAAGAGTTGGTCGCAGGCGCTTGAACTCTGGCGACCTTGGTAAGGTCGCACTTCAGCATCGAGTTACAGGCGACGAGGATCGTGCCCACATCCTGCGCTAGAAACGTCTTCCATCGCGGCTGATCTTTGACGCCGCGAGGTTCGCGCCTCGTTTCCGCCTGGATTCTACCTGACCTCAGGTTGTCGGCACGGGTTCGGTCCGCGCCGACAACGCTGGCGGAACATCCACAGCAGAATTGATGAACCGCCGGTGCCAGAGCTCAAACATCAGCAGACTGAAAATCTGTCGCTGGTGATTGTGCCGTCCACCGATATGTTCACGCAGCAAAGCCTCGATCGCCGCAGGCCGGAAGTAGGTCGGGCAGGCTGCGCCCGGCGACAGCAACATGCTACGCACGTAACCCGACAGCTCCGAGCGAAACCAGCGATCGACCGGCGTCTCAAATCCACGCTTCCGCCGCCCAATGACCTCCGGCGGCAGCCACTTCGCAACTGCTTTCTTGTGAATGTACTTGTGGGTCCACCCGCGGATGCGAAACGATGCCGGTAACGCCTCGACGACGCGCATGTACTCCACATCGAGAAAGGGCACCCGGGCTTCAATCGAAGCCGCCATCGACATCTTGTCGCCGTAGGTCAATAGGTCGTCACTCAACCAAAGGCGGGTATCGACGTAAGCCATCTGCACCAACGGGTCCAGGTCTTCGACGCCCGACCGCCAATAGTCGATCACCTCGTGCACGCGTTCCAGTCGGCGATTCGCTGCCACCGGCTGCCAGAGTACAGTTTTCATCGGCTCGGAGAAAACCGCGTACACTTGCGCGAACCGTTGGGTGATGTCCTCAGTCCCCAGGCTCCGTGCCGCGCGTTTGAAGCGCTCGCCGCGAGGCAGGCTTTCGACCCATGGACGAATCAAATTCTCACGCACGGCCGCCGGCAGGCGACGATACCAGCCTCCGTACCGCTCCCCAAAGTGGCGGTGATAGCCGGCGAAGGGTTCGTCGGCGCCCTGTCCCGTCAATACCACGGTAACGTGATTGCGTGCCAGCTTGCACACCGAATACATCGCCAGCGAGGACGTGGTGGAGATCGGCTCGTCGAGATACCAGACGACCTGATCGAGCATCTCCTGGTAGTTGATGCTGGTAAGCAGCACCTGCTCATGTTCAGTTCCAAACATAGCTGCCGTTCTTTGCGCCTCATCCAGTTCGTTGACGTCGTCATCCCCCTTGAAGCCGACGGTGAAAGTGCGCACCGGTCGATCCGTGAGCCGGCTCATGATCGCGACCACCACTCCCGAATCGACACCGCCGCTGAGCAGCGCACCGATCGGGACATCGCTCATCATCTGCCGCTGCACCGCAACCTCCAACCTTTGTTGGAGGAGATCGATCCAGTCTCGTTCGGTCAACTGGAAGTTGGTCGGCGACACTTCGTGAAAGTAGCGCCGTATTTGACATCCTGACTCGTCACGAATGAGGAAGTGTCCGGGCGCCAGCTTACGGATATGGTCGAACATGGTGTACGGCGACGGCACATAGCGGAAGGTCAGGTAGAGGTCGAGTGCCTCGATGTCAACCCGGCGGGGTGTGGCAGGATCGACCAGGAGGGCTTTGATCTCCGAAGCAAAGGCTAAACGCTGTCCGTCATCATAGTAGTAGAGCGGCTTGACGCCAAAGTGATCGCGTGCCAGAAGCAAACGATGCCGACGCGCATCCCAGATCGCGAGCCCAAAAATGCCGTTCAGGCGGGCAACGCTTTCGTCACCCCACTCCTCGTATCCGTGAACGATGACTTCGGTGTCGCTGTGGGTAGCAAATACATGTCCCTTCGCTTCGAGCTCCTGGCGCAATTCCTTGAAATTGTAGATCTCACCATTCAGCACCACCCAGACGGTGCCGTCTTCGTTCGTTATCGGTTGATGCCCCCCCTGAACGTCGATGATGCTAAGGCGGCGGCTCCCGAGAGCCACCGGTCCCTCAAGGTATTCTCCTTGGTCGTCGGGGCCCCGGTGAATGAGCATCGAAAGCATGCTCTTCAGCAAGTTGCGGTCGTCCCGGGAGTGTCGTGAGCCGTACCAGCCAGCAATACCACACATAATGTCGAGCCTCGCAACCCGTGCAAGTACAGGCACGGAAGAATTCAAATAACTACCAGATCTTGCTTGCCCGCAAGGTCCATATTCAAGGAAGGCATTCGCAACCGAGTTGACCGCGATGTGCTACAGATGCTGTCGGTCAGCGTGCCTCGCCGCTGAAGGTGGGGACCGCAATCTCGCTCGGGTTGCTGACGGGGGCAACACAAGGGAACGATTTTGAGAATCGAGGCCATGGCACCATCTCCTGCAAAAGGCGGACAACCTGACGGAGAGGTGCACACCCTCGGTGCAGAAGAATAACCGCACCGAGATACAAAGCTACGAACCCTACAGAGATCATGACAATACGAAGGATGGCCACAACCGGACCTGATGCAGGCGCAGGGAGCGGCAGACGCGCGACGACGGCCCATGCTGCCCAGCCCGCTATCAAGGATGCGAGAATATATCTCCAGACGGCAGCGATCACGGGCGCGATTCCCAGCTGGATTGGCCTGCCCGCATACCAAAGCGACGGGAGGGTGAGAATCCAGAAAGACAAAGTCCAAGCTACGGCGATGCCCACCGCGCCCCAGGGAAGGGCGAGAACGAATAGGAGGGCCGTAACGCCGAACTCGACGAAGCCCCAGCGCAGCCACCGGTCCGCTCTACCGATCGAGAGGTGAATCCATCCATGGGTGTAATAAAGGAGCATGACACCGATACCGGGGCAAAAATACGTGAAGATCCGCCCGGCCTCTGCCCACTGTGGTCCGAGGAGCACACCAATGAGGTCGCGGCCGATGAGAAATAGATCCGCGCCCAGTCCCATGCTAAGAAACGCCGTGACCCCGAACGCACCGAGGAAATAGCGTTTGTATTGCGCCGCGTCCCGCTGCAAGCGGCTGAGGGCGGAGACGGCCACGGATGTTAAAGGTGCTGTCGTCTGGCTCACGGAAAGTGAGAACAGATCATAGGCCTTCTTGTAAAACCCCAACGACACCGGGCCCAGGCGCCATCCGACCAGGAGATTGTCCAGGTTCCAAGTGCAGTAGTTTGCCATGAAGCGCCCGTAGGTTCGCAATCCAAACTGGACCATGGGCGCTGTACCGGCGGCGCGCGTAGGAAAGCTGGGTATCCAGCGACACAGGGACCATGCACCGACAAGCTGGCTGAGCGGTCGGGCAATAGCGCCTGCGACCAGCGCCCAATATCCCCATCCTGTCCAACCGAGGATGATCGAGACGACTACGGAGACGGCCGCGGCCACAATGTCATTGAGGGAAGCTAGATGAAACAGCATCGCCCGCTTTAGAAGCGCCAAGTGTTCGACGGAGAGGGTTGTGAGAACGATGGTGAGAGACATGCCGACCGCGACGCGGGCCACACGCGGATCGCCATAGAACTGAGCTAGTAACGATCCCGCAGCGGCGAACCCGACCGTCAAAAGCAGTCCCGCGCCCTGATTGATCCAGAAGAGGTTGCTCACCAGGAATTGGTCGATGTTCTCCTTTTGTATGACGGCTTCGGTAAAGCCGTTGAACCCGAAGTTGGAAACGAGCAGGCTGAACGTGGAGACCATGGTGACGACGCCAAAATCGCTTGGCGTGAGCAGCCGCGCCAGGACTACGGTGGCCACGACCTGCACACACAGCGATACCCCCCCGGAAAATACCGTGACGCCGGCGCCCCGCACCGCCAGGCGTCGCAGACGATCATCCTTGGCGGTAGGGTGAAAGACACCACTGGCGTCGAACGGTCTCAGAATCCCTCCACCGACAGAGCTACTTCCGGGCTCAATGCCTGCACAGTCACCGCCCGCTTCTTGGTTTGCGCCACAGCTTTCGGAACCACGACAATGGCCAATAAGAACATAGTCCACATAGGGTGGAGATCCCTGAAGGCGTGTTCCGTCAGGTTGTAGATCGCGGCGATCACTAAGAGCGCCAGTTTGAGCTTGCTGGCCTCCGGATCCCGGCGGAGCGAGCGGACCACGTTTCTGAAACCCCAGAGGATGACGAGGCTAATCAACAGCACGCCTACCCACCCGAGGTCCAGGTAAACTTGAAGGTAGCCGTTGTGCGCCTGATTGATGACGATAAAGTTGGCTTTCCGAATGATCTCCCGCGCTCTCTCTGGCGACCAGAAACTTTCGTAACCGGCCCCGAAGGTGGGATTCACAGTCATCGCGAGAACGGAATTCCAGATGACCGTCCTCCCCGTCAGCGTGGCGTCTCTGCCTAACGTTTTCGTGAGGCCGGCTTCAGGATTGAGAAGCAGGGCGTACACGACGACAAACAAGACCATCGCTACGACGGTGTGCACTAGTACCGGTTTTCTGGCAAATCGCGGCCAACTCGTGATCACCACGATGAAGCAACCGATAAGGAAACAAGTGAAGGAAGTAGCAGAAGTCGCCAGCTTAAAAAGCCAGAGTGTCAGGACCAGAACAGCAGCGTACGCGAAAAGCGCCCCCCGGCGAGTTCGCTTGCCACCCCGCCATGCCTCGAACAAGCACCAGAAGCATGCCAGGCCGAAGATCAAGCAGAGACAACCCAGGCTATTTTTTTGGGTAGCCACGCCAGTGTTCTCGGCCTCGCCTGTCCAAGCGCTGTAGGCCCGCCCCATGCTCGGGTAGTACTTGATCAGCAGGATGGAAAGCGGAACCAGCAGAAACCCCACCCGCGTAAGGAGCCGCTTGATCGCAGCCACCGGCTCCACATCGCTGAGAACGATCAAAACCATCACCAGGTCCCCTACCGCTTTAATCCAGCGCTTGAAAGCTACGAAGGAGTAGTCCGACCACAGGACGCTAAGCAGGCAATAGGCGAAGAAGATCAGGAGGGGCCAATTGTCTTGTAGGAACGATATCCGAGGTTGCCTCCTAGCAATCAGTACTACCAAACCAGCAGCTATGAGTAAGAAAAAGACGGATGCGTCGAAAGGGCTCCCATCGACAAACTGGTCGGTCGTCGTTGCAGTCCCTGGCCCTTCGAACCATTGCGAGACCGTCCGGGATGCGTTGATCGATAGCCATATGACTGGGAGCCAAACTGCCCAGGACACTCGAGACTTGCGGTCGCGCTCTAACAGCATGACCGCAACGATGAAACACCAACAAAGGACCGTAGCGACAGCAGGCGGCATTTAGGATCTTCTTAGGCGGATCCCTGAACATGGCCTGGGGATGCGCAGCATTTCAATCAGTGCGGGTCAAGAAACAGTCGATGTATCAGTTCTAGCGTCAGCACCTTGTGGATCTCGGCCGTATAATTCCGGTTTCCCGTAAGATGTCCCTCAACTATCGCCTCGAGCTGGCGTGGTTCGAGGTAGGGCCGCCCTAGACTGCGCGGATCCAGAAGCATTTCCCGAACATAGCCCGAGAGAGTGTCGCGATACCAAACCCGAAAATGGTGGAACTTATGCCAGCCAAGAAACAAACGTTCCGGGTGAAGGGGCGAGAGCAGATGATCGATTCGCGCGGCCCACTGGGGCATACCGGTATCATAGGCATATTCCGCCTTGAAGAAAAATTCCAGGACACCGCGGTGCGCCAGCGCCGATAGACTTTTGCTCGTACCATTCAAGCCCCGGTCTGTCCGAATCTGCCGGAGAACTTTATCTCCGTCGGCGATGAGGCGCAGGCAAACATCGTCGCCAAGAGCGACCCCCGGCGCTCGGAAGACCGTACGGACGAGGTCGTTGTCGAGATAGGGGGACCGCAGCGAGAGCTGGGTCTCTTCGAGCGCCAGGAGGCCGTGGTGGTGCCAGGGAGCCTGCCGGAACACGGCAAATGCAACCGGGTGCCCTTGAAGCAGGCCAGCATAAGTCTGTGCCGCGGCACGAGTGGTGGGAAGAAAATCAGGAGTGAAAAGCCCGGCGGCAGGCATCTGCGGCTTGAATGCCACGGATCGCCGCAGTACCTCACTGCCGTAGTTTCCCGTCATTCTTACGGGCGCGATTTGGCGCGCCCTTTCGTTGAGGTATAAATCGGGAGAATGCGTCAAGTCGACACACCCGTCCGATAGATACACGGTTCGTTCCGCGTAATGAGAAAAGCGAGACAGAAACTCCTCGCCGACCGGAATCACCTCGTGAATCTGTTCACAGGCACTGGCTACTTGTTGTGCCACCACGACGTCTCGACATTGGCGCCTTCCCCCTCCGTCGCCGAATGTGTAGCACGGGAGAGATCCAGGGGAAGGTTTGAGCCAGGCCATGATCATGCGGCTGTCTAGTCCACCCGTCAGAGACATTCCGACTCGTTCTTGACCTTCGAAATAGCGAGGAAGGTTCCGCGAAAAAACGTTGCGCAATTCCTCGTAGTAGCATTCCGGCTCGAGGAGAGATTGCTTCTCCCACTCATGAGGATCGAAATACGGACTCTTTCGTATTAGAGCTCTGTCCTGAAAAGCCCAGGCCGAGGCCGGCGGCAGCACCTGAATATCCCGGAAGAGGGTTCGGTTCTGCAGGACGCAGCCGCAGGCGACGAACTCTCCTAACCCTTGGGGATCTACCTGCCGGAGTTCGGGACGGACCACAAGGATCGCCTTAGCTTCCGCAGCGAAGTAAAAGGATTCCTTCGACTCGTGGTAGTAGAGTCGGTGCATGCCGTATCGATCATTAAAGAGGACCATCGTTCCGCGTGCTTGATCCGCAACCAGGCCGTGAAATCTTCCGTTCAATCCAGCCGGAAAGGACTGATCCTCCTCGTAGAGGTGGACTAGATAAGATGGCCCTTCCTCGTTAAGCTCGTGCCCCCGCTGTCTGAGCTGGCGGGTAGTCCCCGCCTCGGGGAACTCTTCTCCAGAAAAGACGAGAACAACATCCCCCTGCTCATTGCGTAAAGGCATTCCATCGGAGAAGGAATTTTTCCGAGCCACCCAACCGAGGTATAGACCCAAGGATTCATCGATCCACGTTCCGGTTACGTAGAAAGACTCGTGGCAAAGGGCCCCGACCATCCGGAGCAGCTCCGGTTCGGCACGCTGTCGTGGCAGTTTAGAAATGAGACCGACGATTCCTGGCATTCAGATCAATTTAGATAGGGAGTTGTTGGAGCAGATCATTCTTAGAGAAGAGATCTACGCGTTAGCTCTTGGAGCCGGCGGGAGGGTTTGAACGCTCCATCTGCCGATTACAGTTCGGCCGCTCTGACATTGAGCTACACCGGCCCCTCAACTACCTAGCTTATACCACTTCGCACGCAGCCTCGCTGCGAGGCTTATCAGGGTATCCGGGAGGATCTCCCGAAGACCACGATGGGTATTCAGTTTCAACGAAAGGGATCCCCATATGGTCAAGGGGACGTAAAACCTCGGAGTCAAGATTTCTTCGAATCCGTTCCGATGCTTGAACTCCTTCAAGGAGCTGTCACGCTTGTTGCCGTAATTGAACAATCCGTACGTTAAGTATCTGATTCCTCTTTCTTCACAGAGTGCAACCGCCTTTGCGAGCAAAGCGTTGGCGGGTCTTTTGTCCTGTTGGCTTGCCTTTGGAAGCATCAGCAGTATGGAGGCTACCTCTCTTCTGTAGACTACCTTCATAAACCCGATCAATTCGTCTTCGAGGTGAGCGCAGACGAAAGCGCTTCGGTCGAGAAATGAAGACTGATCCCTCTTTACTTGATCGAACACTTTGCCGTAGTGCGTATAATGTCTTCCCTGACGCAGCGGAGAGTCATTGTTCACTCCGATTATTCCTCTGATTAAATCGTCATCGAACTCTCTGACGGTTACGACTACGCCGCGCTTCTGCGCTCTCCTCACATTTTTTCGGCTTTCTTGCGGCAGTTTCTCCCACCAATCCTTGAAGCTCGTGAGGCGAATTGCGGCAACGCTTTCCGGCTCCATGTGATAGTTGAATTTGGGGACGCTCCCGGGGACGCTCTGGGTAAAAGTGAAGATATCAGCATGAAGTCCGTGTGAACGCTCCTTCAACTTGTTCACACAGAGTTCGGGATCCTCCAGTTCGCGGTCTAGCCACTCCTCGGCTTCGATAACAGCTAGCCTAATCCACTTTCCTTTGACGACGATATGTTTGCCATCGACATACAGGGCGGGGACTTTGATCCACTTTCCTTTAACGCTGATCTCGATACTCGTATCGGTGATACCCTGAGGTTCGATCGGGGTGGTTCCTGACGATGGCACTGACAAATCTCCTCATCGACAGCCGGTGGTCACCGTATGCCTGATCGGCTGTCTTGATATCTAGGTGTCAAAACACAATTTACCACTTCGATCGTCGTCGAGTTTCCGAGATGCTTGGCAACAGCAGGAGTATAAACGTGCAAGATAGCTCTTGAGACGTCACGATAGCTGCGCCAAGATGGTTTCGCGGTCGCAGACTCCGGCGATCTCGCGGTACGGTTCCCGTCTTGGCGAATTCTTCACCGGCAACAACGAGGACGACATTTTCCTTGTTCGTTGCGCAGAAGCAGTTCCTCGGAGAAGGGAATCTTCCGCCGCGACCCGCCCGCATATCTCCCAGGATTCATCCATCCACGCTCCTACAAAGTAAAACGCCTCCTGGCCAAAAACCTCGACCATCTGGACCAATTCTAGATCGGTACGCTGGCGCGGCAGTCGAGTCATAAGACCGACTATTCCTGACATGACTTTTTCTCTTAGGGAGCTTCCGTGACAGCCTGGAGCTTGCGGTTGAACCAGGCATTACGGATTTCGCGTACCTTGGCGAGTACGGATTCTGGGATATGGCTAGTAAACGGCTTGTGGAGGCCCAGGCGGAATGCGGCCCGACCAATGGGCGTCAAGGGAATATAATAGCGAGGTAAATCGATCCGCGCGAAGCCGTTGCGTTCCTTGAAGTCGATAAGACTGTCTCGTTGCTTGTTGCCATCGCTGAACCTCGAGTAGACGAGATGGGGAATTCCGCGTTCGGCACAACACCTAACCGCTTGTGCGACAAGCGCATTTGTTGGAGCCTTGTCCCGGTGCTGGATCATCGAGACTATGTGCAGCAGGCCCGCCTGGGTTCTAGTTTCGTCGGTCAGTAGCTTAACGAAACCGATCAGACTGTCGCCGAGGAACGCACCAATGAAGATGCTGCGTTCGAGGAAAGTTCCCGCCTCCCTTCGCACCCTCTCAATGTCTTTCCCGTAATGAGCGAACGGCTTACCTTGACGGACCGGACACTCGTTATAGATCGTCCAGATTCCGCGAACAAGGGCGTCATCGAAGGGGACTTCCCGGAACGTGACTCCCTTCTTCTCCGCTTGCTTGGCTTTATTCCGGGCCTTGAAGCCGATTTGCTCTGTCCACCATCGGTCGAAAGTAGACACCGGCAAAACCGCCAAGTTGTCCCATTCCATCGGGTAACGATATTTCGGCGCGGTTTCAGGTAATCGTTGCATAAACGTGAACAAGTCGATCCGAGTTCCGCAGTTCCGCAGAGAATCAAGAGTCGCTTCCGGATCTTCCACGAATTCATACGTGTCGGCCTCAAGACCAGCGATCCGGATGAGTTTCCCCCGGATCTGGATCTCTTTGCCACAAAGTTTCATATCTGTCTCCGTCCCGGCACCGCCCACTTAGAGTGAGCTGTTTTCTTGAGCAAAAACTGCGAAATGAAAAAGGGGGTGAGTTGTGTCAGTTGTGTAGGCCGCCATGCAGGGCCATCTTGCCCTGGCTTTGGGCCTGTGACTGCTTTTGGTCGAGTTGCACGAAAATGGCATCCATGATTGTTGCCGTCAGAAGAATCTCCCGGTAGGGGATGGGCACCGGGCCATCCTCACGGATCGAGGTGTAGAAGCATTCAATCAAGCATTTCATCCCCGAGGTCATGTGGAAGTCATTTCTCAGGAAAGCGCGTGCATTGCTAACTAGGTTTCGCAGATGCTGTTTGGCAAACAAAACCGGGGGAACGAACTTTTCCAGGTAGCTCTTGAACCGAGTTCCGCGGAGCTTGATTAGCGTTTCCTGATCTGGGTCAAGAACTAGCCCGTTCGACGGGCCATAGACACGAAACTCATGCAGCGCAGGGCGAATCTGCGAAGAGAAGGTGAAATACGCCGTGACTTGCTCCCGATCACAAATGATGACTCTGAGTTCATCAATGAGTTCACTCTCGCCCAGGGGTTTCAGCAGCGGACTGGTGAACCCGAAGGCCACAACCTCCGGCGATTCTCCCGGCAGCATTTCGGCGATTCGGGCGATACCGTGACTGATGACGTTCTGCAGCAACTTTCCGGGCAACCTGCGGACCCAATGCTTTGGGTCGCCGAGAAGTGCCCTCGCATACTCCCTTCCCAGTTCGTAGCAGTAATAGCTTTCCAGGTGCACCGGTCCAACACCCAGAAACCCGCTATTGACCAGAGCCCGCATTCGCCGAGCGGCAGGGGCAAATTGGGCGTCGTGCCCTGCGGTGAGCTTCAGCCCTCTTTCCTGGGCGAGAGCAATCAGTTTCCTGGCGTCTTCCGCACAAAGTGTGAATGGCTTTTCGACGTAAACATGGCATCCCCAATCCAGGCAGAGCTTGGCAAGATCGTAATGGCTCGCAGGCGGCGTGGTAATGTGTACGACATCCGGTCGGGCTTTGCTGAGAAGCTCCGCAAGGTCGCTAAAATATCGTTTGACAGGGAACCTCTCCCAGAGTTGCTGTGCCATGAGGGGCTCACTGTCGCAGACGCCTACCATTTCGCATCCCTTGATCCTCTGAATCACGGAGGCATGCGAATCGGCAATCTTGCCGCATCCCACGATGGCCACCCTAAGCATGTTGGTATTGCCTCTGGCAGCTTTCAAAGTAGAGCTTCAACCCTTCGGCCGTGGACACTTTGGGGGTCCAGCCGACTCTCCTCTTCAATTTTTCATTGCTATAATAAGTCTTCTTCCAGTAGGCGTGCCATCTCCGACTATTAAAGACTGGGGCCAACTGTCCCGCCGACCAGTTCGAATATCGCTCCCACAGACAACTGAGTGCAAAACTGACAACGTGGGGAACAGCAATGGATTTGAAGGTCCTTACGTTCCGCTTGTACTGGCGCAAGAACTGCCGGCTCGAAGGAACATCGTCGTCTACGATATTGAAGACATCACCTTCGGTCCCCGGCTTCAACCCGGCTAGCACAATGGCGTCCGCACAGTTCTCAACGTAGGTGAGCGGTATCGGATTGGAGCCGCCAAGGTGCAGAAAGATACCAAACGTGTCGATCCCGACGCGACTGGGGATGCTCTTCTTACCGGGACCATAAACGTACCCGGGTCTCAGTATGACGTACGGGATGGCAAACTTTTTCCCGTACTCGGTTACGATTTCGTCCTGTTTGACCTTGGCAAAGCAATAGGCGTCTCCGCGGAGTTCGGGGCGCCGTTCTATCGGGCATAACTCGTCCAAGACCCTGAACCGAGGCTTCCCGGTATTGGAATAAACCGCGAACGAACTTATATTGACAAACCGCTTCAGGACCTGGTGCCGCAAGCTTGCTTCCAGAAGGTTACGGGTGGTGACAACCGAGTTCATGAACGAATCTGGAAAGGACTTGTCACTCCCGCCCGCCGCCAAATGAAAGATAACCGCCGCGTCCCGGGTCGCGGTCACACAATCCTCCCGCGACAGCAGATTGCCCTTCACGACTCGAATTCTCCCCTGCATATCGGGGCGGCTGGCAATGGCCTCAAGCTGGCCGACCTCACTGGACGGTCTGACGAAGCAGATCACCTTGCGAAAACCACGATCCAGAAGCGACTGGGCCACTCTGAATCCAATGAAACCAGCCGCGCCGGTGATCAGAATCGAATCGTCCGGTCCGATGATAAAGTTGTCGTCCTCTGGTTCTTGCATAGATTTTCTAATCTGTGACGTAGGGCTCTTTGATGGGATTGATCTTCACCAAGGCAAGGAGCCTCCCAATGTGGTCACAAAGTTTGATCAGCAGGGCCATGAACCTGTGATGCGCCCATATCAGGGCAAACGGCAAGGCGGCTATATACGCCGGGATGGCGATGAGTGACTTTATGATATCGCGCACGCCAAAGGTCGGATGCAGCACGGAGGTCGCGCCCTGCAGCAAAGCTCTCCGCAGCATGAACGTGCGTTTCCATCGTACCGGGGGAACGACTTCATAGACCACAGCTTCATTGCACCATATGAAAATGCGCTTTTCTTGGATCATTCTTCGAAAGAAGTCCTGGTCCTCGCCGGTGCGAAACTCCGGTCGGAACGGCAGGGTACCAGCTGCAATGATCTGCTTCTTGAACAACAAGTTGTTGGTCCGTCCCATGCTCCAGTCGAGGACGGTCCCGGTCGGGTAGGTGGCGCGTTGGTAAAAGTTTCCCTTCACCACCCACTCTGGCGGTTTTTCGTCGAAGTGGCGCTGGACGGGACCGATGGCGCCGTCGGCCTGATAGTCCTCGCAGGTCTTAAACAACGCCAGAAGCCAACCTGTGGTCGGGAACTCGTCATCATCGATAAAGGCGACGAAGTCTCCAGCGGCGTTCTCAATGGCCTTGTTCCGGGTCAGCGCGATATTCTGGCGCGGCTCCACACAGTACCTAATCGGAATGCCGGACTTGGACGCGAAGTCCTTGACTACAGTCTCAGCGGATTGCGAATGATCGTTGTCGGCAATCACAATGGAATAACTGAACAACCCGCCGGTCTCCTGGCGAGAAAGTCCATCCAACAAGCGCACGAGAAGGTGTGGCCGTTTGTACGTACAAACACAAATGCTGAGATGATGGGTATTGGAATTCATCACATCTTCGGGAAAGCGTGGAACCGACGGGAAGGAGTGGGTTCGGACGGGTTGTTGGGCGGCCAGGAACGGAGGAAGACTACCGTTTCAGGACTCCTCGCAATCGTTGCATCTGACCATCTCTACGTATCTGCATCAGATCCTCAGGAATAGCTTTGTCGCAGCGGCGGAGCATGGCCCAGAGATACCCGATGAGGCTCAGAAGGCCGCCGACAATATAAGGCTTCTTCTTCATCAGATAGATGCTTCGCAAACACTCCCACACAGGATGGCTCCCGAGAATATAGTCTTTCTCACCGGTGTGAAAGGATCTCCTATATGCACCGTGGGTTTGTGCACTTCCCACGATGCGATGATGCACGAACATCTTCTCGGTAAATGTCCTGGTTTGCCACCCTCCTACCTGCGCGCTGAAGACCGCGACCACATCGATCCCACCGTGCTTTAAAGGTTGATAACCTCCAATGGCTTCAAAACACTCCCGTCGAAATAATTGACAAGCCCCGGGGACGTCCTCAAGACTGGTGAAGCGATAGGGATAAATCACGCTTCCTTCCCGATATGCTGTACCGCACACCCCTAACCTGGGATTCTCGGCAAACCTATTCATTACAAAACTAAAATAGTTCTCATCCTCGAAAGTTACGTCGGCGTCCAAATTGCCGATGACCCCGAAGTCCAGATGCTTTACCCTGGCATAGCCTGCATTGAAGGCTTCGACCTTGCCAGCAAAATGCCGTTCCTTGCGCTCCGGCTTTCTCACCAACTCGATCCAGTCGTACTGGAGGGCGTACTGGCGTACCAATTCGTCGGTGCCGTCCGTGGAACCGTCGCTGACGATAACCCACTTTTCCGGCCGGAGGGTCTGACGGGCTACCGACTGGATGATCGCGTCCATGAACCTTGCTTCATTCCGCGCCGGCGTAATAAGAACGTAAGAGCCTACACCCGATTTCCCCGAACGGCAGCTCACGGGTTCTGACTCATTTAAGGTTTGCATGAAGCGGTTTCAGTCCGTTACAGCGTGGGGGTGGGCAAGAGTCAGTTCAGGCGCCCGGCTGCGGTGCCAACACACGACTCGAGGCGCAGAGAATGGAATCAATATTGTGAACGATGGCCTTGAGCGAAGGGCTCTTTTCGGAGACGACGCGCTGCTCCGATTTCCCCCGACGCACGAGTTTGATCTTGGTCCGGACTTCCTCGATCGTGGTCAATAGGACCAAGCGCCCTTGCTCCGCCAGATAGCGATCGACAGCTCCAATCTTTCCGCGGAAGATACTGTAGACGGGCACGCCCATCGATGCCGCTTCACGATTCATGGTCCCACCCCCGCTGATCACCAGGTCGGAACACCAGATTAAGTCTAAGCCGTCCACTACGTGCTCCGGAATTAGAGCCTTTCTGGTTCGGAATAGTTCCGGCCATTGCTGACGCAGTTGCTCGCCTTGATGCGGTGTGCGCGGCAACAGAATGATCTTCGCATTGGGGTTCTGCGCAATCATCTCAAAGGCAGCGTCGAGCAGTCGATCGCTTTCCGGGTTGTGATAATGAGCCTCGGTGGCGGGGGGACGGATGGTCACGACCAGATCATGTTCGCCCAGCCCTAACTGTTGGAGGGTCGAGGGATGGGGGCGAAAGGCAGGAACATACACATCCTCTTTGATCCCCGGATACCTCAGGATGTGGTCCTTGTGGTACCCCATCTCAAGCATCACCTCAGGAGGAACAACTTCGGGAGCCATCGCCCACACATGCTGGAGCGATCCCCACCAGCGAGCATGCTCATAATCCAGAATCGTCACCGTCGGAATCTTGAGTAGAGAGGAAACCAAAAACAGGGATCGGGAACCGTGGGACACAGCCAAATCGGGCTTCTCTCGGAGCACGTAGGGAGCCAACTGGAATACTCTGATTCCCAAGCCAGCCAATTTCGCCAAGGTACGTTTCCCGTAGTGATGCCCCATACAGCGATACTGAAGGTGGAAAAGATCGGCGAGTTCGCACACCTGGAAGCAGTCCCGGGCGGTCAAAACAACCTGATGGCCGCGGCTCTCCAGTTCGTCAATAATCGGCTTGAAGAAGGGGACGTGGGGGGAGTTTTCGAGGTCAATCCAGATCTTCTTCGGGCGGCTTTCGATCTGCTCCAGGGCGTGCGTAGTTTTCACTCTTGCGTTTGCCAGGGCAGGCTCTGCTTGGCTGGCCATGACAGAGAGCTCGCGGTTGTGCTTGGTTGAGATGGACATATTATTGCCTTGAGAATGCCTCCCCATCAACCGGCGAAGAAGCTAGTGCTGCTCGCGCCGATTGCTTTGCTCGATCAACGTTTCGATAATCCTGGTGGCAGCTCTCCCATCCCACATTTCGGGAATCACCGTCTTGTGGTTTCGTGCCAGCTGCCGTTCAATAGCCTCACGAATGCTGTCCCGATGAGTACCGCCCAGCACATTCGTTCCCGAGGTCAAGGTGACGGGTCTCTCCGTGTTATCTCGAACCGTCACGCAAGGGACGTTCAGACAGGTGGTTTCTTCCTGGATTCCGCCGGAGTCGGTAACGACCAGCCGTGCATGCTTCATCAGACAAACAAAATCAAGGTATCCCTGGGGCTCGATGATGGTGATGGCGGGTTCAGGGTGCTTAAGGCTGGCCGGCTCGCCATCTCGCCCGGGAAACGTGAAGTAGCGCTCCAGCTTATTTTGCTGAATCTGCTTCTGGGTACGCGGATGGGCCGGAAACACGGTCAGGTAGGATGCGGTGAGATCCCGGATTCCTTCGAGAATTTCCAAGAAGCTCTCCCGTCGATCAACGTTAGCCGGTCGATGGAGTGTCAGCAACACATACGGCGTTTCCGGCCCGGCACCCTTACCGTGGCCATTCTTCCTGGCCATCCCGAGCCGCTCAAAAATGTTGGATTGCGTGGCTTTCCCTTCAAAGGTGCGCAGGGAATCAATCATGGTATTGCCCACGAAGAAGACAGATTGTTTCGCGATGCCTTCCCGGGCAAGATTCTTCAGCCCGCTCTCCTCGGTCACAAACAGTAGATCGGAGAGATGATCGGTAACCACCCGGTTGCATTCCTCGGGCATCATACGATCGAAAGATCGCAGCCCCGCTTCGACATGGGCGATTAAGGGCTTGTGCCCTTCTGCGTCATAGGATATCTTTGCCGCCACCAGAGCACAAGCCACCGTGGAATTTACGTCTCCGACGACCACAACAATCTCAGGCTTTTCTTGCAGCAGGACCTCCTCGAATCGCTTCATGATGTCGGCCGTCTGAGCCGCATGAGAACCGGAGCCTACGCCCAAAAAGATGTCGGGCGGCGGCAGGTTCAGATCGGCAAAAAAGGCATCCGACATCGCCGCATCATAATGCTGGCCGGTATGTACCAGGATGGGCCGGATCTTTTCCGATCCGCTGCACAAGCCCGCATTGCGAACTGCGATAGCCTCGAGCATGGGCGCGGCCTTCATGAAATTCGGACGCGCGCCTACGACAATCATTATTTTCATGGGTACCGTAAAACCGAAGACCTGCCGCGAGCCGGCTGACAGGGTAAGCGTAGCACCAGGTTCTTCGGGTTGCTGAGCTAGAGCTAGACCGTACGCTCGGCCGTGGCTAGAGTGGCTCCCTCCGCCTCAGCTTTGGAAGCGAACTGGGAGGTGAAGGCCTGAATCTCTTTCACCACCCGAGCCTGCTGCTCGGCGGTCAACTGGGGAAACATCGGCAAGGAGACGATCTCTGCCGCAACCTGTTCCGACACGCGGAAGTCTCCCGGGCGATAATTCAGCGCCGTGTAGGCCTTCTGCAGGTGCAATGGAATCGGGTAGTGGATTCCGGTTCCAATGCCCGCCTTCTTCAGATGGTTCATCAGCCCGTCCCGGTTTTCGGTTCGAACCACGTACAGGTGATACACGGCGCGCGACCACTGTGGTTCGAAGGGAGGAATGACCGCCTCCGAGGTCACCGCGAAGAGACGGTTGTATTCCGCAGCCCGTTCCCGCCGCTGACTGTTCCATGTGGCTAGGCGGGTAAGCTTGGCGTGCAGCAGACCGGCCTGAATCGCGTCCAAACGTCCGTTGTAACCCTCTACGTCGTGGTAGTACTTCTTCGCCTGCCCGTGATCGCGCAACACTTTGACCTTGTCCGCGAGGCCGGAATCGTTGGTGGTTACCGCCCCCGCCTCCCCGCATGCGCCCAGGTTCTTTCCCGGATAGAAACTGAAGGCCGCGGCACGTCCCATCGAGCCCGCCTTACTCCAGCGGTTGTGCTGGCGGGAGAAATACTCCGCGCCATGGGCCTGACAAGCATCTTCAATCACCATCAGTCCATACTTCTCAGCCAGCCGCTCGATAGGATCCATGTCAACCATCTGTCCGTAAAGATGCACGGGAACGATCGCCGCGACCGGACGACCACTGCGCCGGCTGATAAGCCTTCCTGCCTGGTCCCGCCCACAGCGGTTCTCGAGGAAGTCTGCCAGTTTTTCCGCTGACATGTTGTAGGTGCGCTCGTCAATGTCGATGAATTCAGGCAGAGCTCCTGCCTGAGAAATGGCCTCCGTGGTGGCAATGAAAGTGTGGGGTACGGTCACCACGACATCCCCGGCCCGCACCCCGGACGCCATGATGGCAAAGCGCAGAGCGTCGGTGCCGCTACTGATGGCGATCGCGTGTTTCGTCCCGCAGAACGTGGCAAAGGCCTGTTCAAATTCTTCGACCATCGGACCGCCAATGAACCCCGCGGTGTGCAGAACCTGGCGGAACACACCCGTGAGTTCCTGCTCGAGTTCGACATGCGGAGTTACCAAGTCCAGAAAGGGAATGCTATTAGGAACGTTATTAGACGTACTCATTCTGTGACCTCCACGGTTTCATCAATATAACGAAGTACTTTAGCCGGATTTCCCGCGACGATGCAGTTGGCGCACACATCCTTGGTGACGACACTGCCTGCTCCCACAATGGCGTTTTCTCCAATGGTGATGTTGGCCAGGATGGTAGAGCCGGAACCGATCGATGCACCCTTCTTGATCACGGTCTTCTCCACCTTCCAGTCGGCCTCGGTTTGCAGTTTCCCGCCGGCCGTTGTCGCCCGAGGATAACTATCGTTGATGAAGGTCACTCCGTGCCCGATGAATACGTTGTCTTCAATGGTGACGCCTTCGCAAATGAAGGTATGGCTCGAAATCTTGCAGCGCTTGCCTACGCTTGCGTTCTTTTGGATTTCGACGAACGCCCCAATCTTGGATTCATCGCCGACTTCACACCCGTAAAGGTTGATGAACTTCGAAAGTTTGACGTCCCGCCCCAGCTTGACATCCGGTGCGATACATAGATAAGGATTCATAAGTCGTGAAGGAAGTTTTTTGAGTAGGATGTGGCCGCTTTACGGATTATCTAGAGGGAAGGAGTCTGTCTGCGGAACATCGGTTAGTCTGCATCCGGACTGGTTCGCCCCGACTCGTAGGCCCAGGTGACAGAACTGCTGCCGCTGCCAACCGGGGACATGGGCGAGGCCAATTCTCCTAGGTGGAATTCCCGGTGAGAGGCGAGCAGGGCCGCCTCCACGTCTTTTCTGGCGACCACCAGAGAAATGTTGCACGCCGACGCCCCGTACGCGATGGCGATGACCTCTACATTGTGCCGCCCCAGCACCCGGAACATCCGGCCGGCAATTCCCGCCATGGCACGCACTTTTTCACCGACCACGGTGACGATCGCCACTGTCCCATCGAGCGTAATGTGCTCCACCTTTTCATGCGCCAGGTCGTGGGAGAATTCGTGCCGCAGCGCCTCGAGGGTGCGCTTGGCCTGGGATGAGGAAACCACCAGACAGATATCGTTCTGCGCGGACGATTGCGAAATCAGAAGTACGTCAGCCCGGGCCGCCGTGGTGGTGGCAAAGGTACGGCCTAAGACGTCCTGCACACCCCATAGGCCGGGTCCGCCGATGGTGATCAGGGCAGCGTCATGGATGGCGGTGAGCGCGGTTACTCCCCCCCCGTTGTTAGCCCCGGCCGGAGTAATTTTTGTGCCCGACTTTTCGGGAGCAAATGTATTGCGGATCCGTAGAGGGATGCCGCGTTGCATGACGGGATGAAGCGTCTTGGGATGAAGAACTTTGGCGCCGAAGTAGGCAAGCTCGGTAGCCTCGCGGTAAGAAATTTCTGAGATCAAGCACGCGTCCGGCACCAGACGGGGGTCGGCGGTCAGCAAACCATCCACGTCCGTCCAGATGATTACTTCGTCCGCGTCCAGAGCTGCGCCGAGAATCGTGGCGGAATAGTCGGAGCCGCCGCGGCCGAGCGTCGTGAGCACTCCGTCTTCGGTGGCGCCGATGAAACCGGTCACCACCGGAACCACGCCTTGCTGCAAGACAGGCTGCAGGCGCGCGGTGCTGCGTTCGCGGGTCAAATCCATCCAGGGCTCAGCCCTGCCGTAGTAGGAGTCAGTGACCACCAACTCGGTGGCTTCGATACACTGGCTGGCAATCCCGCCTTCCTCCAGCACGGCTGCGACCAACGGAGCGCAGAGCCGCTCGCCCAGACTCGAAACGGCGTCTCGGGCTCGGGGCGTCAGTTCATGCAGCAGCGTTGTTCCCTCGCAGAGGCGTTCCCCTTCTCGGAATAGCTCTTGCATCTGTTGGCCAATGCTGTTGCGCTTGGCATCGGACTGGATCAGAGCGCTCAGGGCGGCTCCGTGTTGTGCCCGCAACTCGGCAAAAATCATCGCCACCGATTCGCGATTGCCGTGCTCTGACTGGACCGCGGCCTCGATCAGTTTGTTGGTGACACCACTCATCGCAGAAATGACGACGACCAGATTGCCCTCGCTGGCGGTGGCGCGAATGATCTCGACGACCCTTTGAATACAAGAGGCGTCCGCCACCGAGGTTCCGCCAAATTTCATGATCCGCAGCGGCTGCTTCAGGCTCGTGGGCGCGCCTTCGGGATCGCCGGTACCGGAGGACACGATCTGGGGAGAAAACCCAGCGGTTCGTACACCATCGGAATGCAAGCCACGGTGGCGCGGCAAACGAGGGTTATGTCCAATCTCGGAATTTACTTTGCTTCTCAATCTAGCTCCACGCTACGACTCTCAGGTTGTGCACCTAACGGCAAGGAGGGGGATCGAACGGGTGACTTCTGCTTCGCGTACCAGCCTCTTTGGGTCGGGCTGTGGCGGATACTGTCGCTGACCAAGGCGGGTTCCTCCCAGGGAACATCGTGATACCCCGAGCGTAAGAACTCGCTCGCGGGATCGCGGATCCATTCCTGGGGAAAGAGTGCGACGATATCCTTTTCTGTCACTTTAAGAGCGTCCTGCACGGGGTTGCCGGAAAGAGCCGCATATAAGGCCGCCGGCAGGTCGTGCCCGGGTCCGAATGCCAGGTGTCCGACCTGAGTGGTTCGAGGGTTGATCTCAATGAGGTAAGCATTCCCGGTGGACGCTTCCAGCATGAAATCCAAGCCGTGCCACCCGGACAGATTGAGCCGGCGTGCGACCTTGTCCGCCGCAGTGGACATCTCCGGATGGTGGATCAGACGCAGCACCGTCGCGTGTCCGGTCGGCTTGACTTTCTTCAGCACCTCAAAGTTAAGTCTGGCCAGCACCGCCCCTTGCCAGCAGAGGATGGTGCTGGTGGCTTCCTGGCCAACCACAAAGGCTTGCGCATTTACCACCGATCGACGACGAAGCAACGAGGGCCGGACCAACGTCCTGTCCCCGTCGACCAGAGCCCGTTTGGCCGCTCGCGCCAGCAGTGGCGGAGCGTGCAGCCGTCGAAAAGCTCCTTCCGCTTCTTCGAGGGTGTGGACTACCCTCGTACCATCACCTCCCGAGCTGCCGTTGGCTTTCAAGACCGTGGGAAAGCCAATGCGGGAAGTCCATTGCTTGAGCTGGTCCAAGTTTTCGATGACCGAGGTCGCCGGAACACGGACACCTTCATCGTGGGCCAGTTCCATGAAAGCAGTTCGTGCGCTGACCAGCGGATAACTCTGCGGTGCACCGAGCGAACGCTCGATCAGCGCACAGGCCGGTTTCCCGCCCTCGCCTGCGTGGCGCTCGCGCTCATGCAAACGATGCAGATGCTGAGTGGCGAGGTCGTCACAGGGAACGATGAAGTCAGGTTGGGTGCGGACGATCGCACGCTGAAAAGACAACAGCGGCGCCAGGCCGTAATAGGTGTGCTGCCGGCGCACCGATCGTGTCATGGCCAGCGGATGGCCGGATGGACAAACCGCCTCTACGTGGCAGCCGGCTTTGGCCAATGCCATGGCCAACCGTACCGTCGGATACCAACGACGGGTCGTAGCCACCAGGACTGTTGCTTTCAACCTCGCCTCCGTGCCCTTACGACTGTCGCCTGATTCATGCTGGGTCCGATGCCCAGTCGAACTGCCTCACTGCGAACTCAAAGATAAACGAGGGTTCCGCGTTGGCGGAGAGACTCGGAGGCGGCTTCGAGCATTTTGACCACGCGCAAGCCGGCATTCCCGTCGTTGATCAGGGCGGTATCTCGGCTGATGCAATCGACGAAATACGCCAGCTCCTGATGGAGCGCCTCGACCTGCTCGATCTGCGGCGCCCACATGTCTCCCGAACGGTAATTGACCAAGAGGTTGTAGAGGCCTTCCCGAGTCGTGACGCTTACTCCCTTGTCATAGACCTTGATCTTTTCATCCACCTCGAGATCGTTCCAAACCAGCATCTTCTTTTCGCCTCCGATCAAGGTGGTCCGAACCTTCACGGGAGAAAGCCAGTTGACATTCAGGTGGGCGATGACCTTATTGGGGAAATAAAGGGTGATGAAGGCGACGTCTTCATGCCCATTCAGATGGGTTTGCCCCGTCGCAACAATGGCCTCGGCGGTTTCGTGAATTAAGTAGTCCATGATGGACAAGTCATGCGGAGCCAAATCCCAGATGACGTTGACGTCGTGCTGAAAGAGTCCCAGATTCACTCGGGTAGAGTCGTAGTAGTACAACTTGCCCAAGGCATCCTCATTCAGCAGCTGCCGGATCTTCCGTACCGCCCCCGTGAACAGGAAGGTGTGGTCCACCATGACCTTCAGATTCTTCCTGGCAGCCAGCTCGATCAACTCCTCGGCCTGCGCCGCATTGCTGGTAAATGGTTTCTCCACAAAGATGTGCTTGCCGTGTTCGAGCGCCGCCTTGGCCAGTTCATAGTGCGTCCACACCGGGGTCACGACCGCCACCGCATCGATGTCGGGAGAGGAAATGAGATCGGTTGCGTTGGTGGTGACCTTGACATGAGGGTAGGCCTTCTGAATTCGCCGTCTGGCCGCTGGACTTTTGTCACAAACGGCCAGCACATCGGCTTCTTCCAACTGGTTCAGATTCCGAACGACATTCGGTCCCCAATACCCGTATCCGATAACTCCAAACTTTACGACATGACTCCCTTGCTTTTGTGCAGTAGACAAGCTTTCCTGTTTGGCCAGATGGCTAACCATTCTTAATTCCTTTTCGATCCTTTTCGTGGATGGAGTTGAAGGGAGGGTGAGAGGAAGTGAATATCTTCTAGCTAGTGAGCACCTTCACCGATCACCATGGCGCCGGGGGTTCGCAGCAGAATCTTGACGTCTAGCCAGGGCGACCAGGTTCGGGCATATTGCAGGTCGAGCCGCACCATGTCATCGAATTTCACGCGACTGCGCCCGTGGATCTGCCATAACCCGGTAATCCCTGGTTTCGCCTCGAGCACCCGGCGACGATGCCAGAAATCGTACGACTCAACCTCATAAGGCACCGGGGGGCGCGGCCCCACCAAGGACATCTCGCCCTTCAAAACATTAAAGAACTGAGGAAGTTCGTCGAGACTGGTCTTGCGCAGAAATCCGCCTATGCTGGTCACCCGCGGATCTCGGGTGAGCTTATAGACGCCGTCTCCATTTCCGCTCGATCGTTGCTTTTCGGCTTTGCCGGCGATCAATTGCTTTACATACTCTCGGTGGATACTGGCATCGTTTCCGACGTACATCGACCGGAATTTCAGAAACGTGAACGATTTGCCATGTTGTCCAATACGCCGCTGGCAGAAAAGAATGGGTCCCTTGGAGGTTGCTTTAACCGCGAGTGCGATGATCAGGAACAGCGGAGATAGGAGCACCAGCGCGGCCAGACTCCCCACGATATCCATGGCCCGCTTGGTCAGACGATAGATCTTCCTCGACGCATCGCGTTCGGTCAAGTCCGGGTAGAGAGTGGGATTGCTGGGCCGCTGATCCGCGTCGTCATCCCAGTCCTCAGGAAATACATGGAACGAGATACTCACCTGATTGTATTGCTCAACGGTGAGATTGGCACGCAGCGTGTTGCTGACCCTGGTGATCATGGTGCTCAGGGTGGCGCTGCGATCCGCAAAGCCGATTTCCGTGAACATCACGCCGACGGCGCAGTCATTGGTATACCACCCCGTGAGGTCGGTCTCCCTGGCCGTCGCCGAAAGCGCGGTCGCAATCTTTCGCAGCGCCTGGCGATGGCTTTCCGACGGGTGATGCTCCCTCATGTCGAGCAGCATCAGCACGAAAGGTTTGCGGGAGCGCTCGCTCCTCTTTCTCTCCAGCGAGATCATCCGACGGAAAGCATCCTCATTCAGGATGCTCCGTTCCGCCGACCCAGATGAAGCTGTCAAGGGGCTGAGATGGGACGAGCCATTGCCCGAGAGTCTTACATTCACATTACCCTCCAGCGGTTCTGAAATTGAGGGAGCAAAAAATGGTCAATGCGCATAACGAATTTCGTCAGGGGGGAGTAAGACTGCAGAAAAAGCTTGGATTTTATGCCTTAGTTTGCACTTCGTTGTCACTTTCCCGAGATGGCGTCAGTGGCTGATACCGTTGATAATAATCGCTGTGAGCCGTATTGATCGAGCTGTTTACGATGGCGCCCAGCAACTTACCGTTTTCGAGCGCCTCCAGACCCCGCTGTAACTGTTTTTTCTCAGTTTTGCCTTGCCGGGTGACCAGCAGTATTCCGTCGGCCAAACGAGCCCAGATGGTGGTATCCGCCAACGGCAGGATGGGAGGTGAATCGATCACAATCCACTCGAACCATTCGGTCAACTGATCCATAATCGGCAAAAGCCTGCCGGACTGCAGCAATTCGAGAGGATTTTGCGCCGTGCTTCCCGCCGGGAGCACCCACAGCCCCAAAGCATCCACCCGGTACACGCTTGCGATCAATCTAGCATTGTTTTGCAGGCATTCGCTAAGACCGGGGGCCGGTCCCAATCCGAGTTGGGTGGCCACGGTGGGTCGGCGCAGGTCACCATCGAGCAACAGCGTTCTTTTTCGCCTTGCCAAGGTGCAAGCAAGGTTCGCCGCCAGCATACTCTTTCCCTCTTCGGGTATGGTGCTGGTGATCAGCAGTTTTTTCAAAGATCGGGTTTGTTGCATCTGCCGTAACCGAACTGCAAGAAAGCGAAACTTCTCTGCCGCCAGACTGTCTTTTTCCGTAACCGACACCAGTCTGTTATTAGGTGGCAATACGAGGGGCAAAGACCCAAAGGATTCAAATGGGTCTGGCAAGTCAGCGGTACTGGCGGGCTGAGCCTCGCGTGCCAGTTCGGGAAGACGCCCTTCTGCCATAGGCGGCGCCTCTGTGACCTCGATGAGAGGCGGTGCCCCCGATTGCGCCATCTGCAGCAGTTGGCGGGTCAGGGAAAGTTCGTTCCCTGGCTGCTCCGATTCCGCTCTCTGCAAGGCGTCAAAGATGTGACTCATGGTTAGGGCCCTCTGGTTTGCTCACTGCACCGCTGCCGGTGGCTTCTGCATCAGATCCAGCAGCACTTTCGCCGCTTTGCGTACGTCGTTTTCATTGGCGGGATTGAGTTTCTCTGGTTCGGGCTGGCGGACAATACCCAAGCGGAAGTCGATCGCGATGCCTTCAATGATTTCCGGGGTGACTACCTGCAGCTGCTTAGCGTAGGCGGCAATCAGCGCGTTCTCGCAGATGGTATTGATCAATCGCGGAATCCCACGGGAGTGTCGGTAAACCGCCGTGCTGGTCGGCGCAGGAAAGAGAAGGTAGCCGTGGGAATCCGCTCCGGCCAGGTGCAGCCGCCGCTCAATGTATTGCTGCGTCTCGCTTAAATCTAGCGGCAACAAATGCGTACGAAAGGCGATGCGCTGCTTCAATTGCCGCAGTTCCATCGAATCCAGCTTCTCATCTAGCTCCGGCTGCCCCACCAAAAGAATTTGCAGCAGCTTAGCCTCGGCGGTTTCTATGTTTGTTAACAAGCGAATTTCTTCCAGAACGTCGGCCGACAGGTGATGAGCCTCGTCGATCACAAGAACGTTGGTGAGATTTTTCTGGCTGCGTGCGATCACGTAACGAACCAACTCCAACAGCAGCTCGCTCTTGTTCTTGTTCGCCGCTGGCAAGCCGAAATCCGCCGCGATATACTGCAGAAACTCTACCGGCGACAACCGACCGTTAAATACGTAGGCGTATTCGGTATCCTTGCGGTACCTCAGTAACTGCAACAAGCAGCGCAAGAGCAAAGTTTTTCCGGTCCCCACTTCTCCGGTTAGGACGACAAAGCCCTTGCGACGTTCCACGCCGTAGTAGAGCGTGGCTAAGGCCTCGCTGTGCCGCCGCGTGGGAAATAGAAAGGATGGGTCGGGAGTAATCTCGAAGGGACTGCGCTTCAACTTGAAAAAAGTCAGATACACTATTCATCCCCGGAAGAAACTCAGCACCGAACCAGTCAAAATGACGCCAAACACCAGTGCGGCGGTTGTCCATCCGAACCAGACTTTCGTACGACGTTGTTGCTGATCCCGCACCGAGGCGATCTCGGGAACTTCACAGATCACAGCAACTGGGAGAAGACCCTGCAGCGTTTTCTCATCGTAGATGCGGTCGTCGAGCAGTTCGAACGCCCCGGCCGTCAGCAAGCCCAGCGCCAGTCCTACTCCCAGACCGATGTTGCAGAACTTCATACGATTCGGAAAATCCGCTTTCAGCGGTAGACTGGGCGGGTCCAAAATACGGAATCGCTCACCCTGCTGGAGCAATTCCATGCTGGTGGCCATAGCGGATTCGTTTTTCTTCTTCAGCAGATCGTCGTAGTTTGCCTTCAACTGGTCATAGCCACGCGTCAAATCCGCCAATTGCTGTTCCGCGACTGGTTCCCGGTTCAGCCGGGCCTGATAATCAGCGACCTTCTCCTTCAGGGCCTCGATCGCCCGTTCCCGATTCGCGATTTCAATCTGGTTGGCCTTCATTTGGCTCTGGAGTTGAGCCACGGAGGCAGATTGTGGCTCGTCCGGATTGGCTGCCATGGAGTCGTCGGATTCGGCGGCGGAGGACCTTGCCTTCGCATCGGCGATGAGCTGATCCCGCATTTGTTCAGTCTGGGCGATCTGATCCTTCAGTTTCCGTACGTCGGGGTGCCGGTCGGTGTAGCGAGCCGACAAGTCGGTGAGTTCGGCCCGAAGTTTTTCGAGCTCCTGGTTGATGGCTGGCAACCCCATGGATGCGGAATCCGAGCTTTTCGGAGAGTCCTGCAAGGAGCGGTACTGGCTGAGCAGGGTTTCCAGATAAACATGCTGTTGCTTGGCGGTGTTGAGCGCGTCCTCCTCGGACTGTAGCTGAGACTGTAGCCCGCTGAGAATCTGCAGGTTGGTGCTCAACTGTTGCGGCAGTTCGCCAACGTGCTGCGCCTCGAATTCCCGCTTTTTCTGTTCTTGCTCAGACAGAGTCTTGCGGGCGGTCTCCAGTTGGTCCGTTAGAAATTTGGTGGTGTCTTCCGACTGCTGCTGCCGCACTTCCAGATTCTCGTTGATGAACAGATTGGTTATTTCACTCGTAACTCGTTGGGCAATGCCCGGATCGTGGTTCGAGTAGCTGACGTTGAAGGCCGTGATTTGATTACGGGTGTCCTTCACCAGCTCGATCTCAACATCCTTGCGCATATGCTCCACTTTCTCGTCCGGGGTGGGGGGATTCCGCTCGCGAGAGTAGAGATTGAACTCGTCGATGATATGCAACAGATTGGTGCGACTCAGGATCTGCTGGGTTATGCTGTCCAGGCGTTCCTGCAGATTGTCGGTTACGTTGGGAGTTACATAGTCCTTCGGCATGGTCGGCTGCTCTACCAGAATCAGGGTGGTCGATTTATAGCGCGCCGGCAGGATCCAGCTTGCTCCCCACACTGCCAACCACCCGATCAGCAGCGGAATCAGGAAATGCACATGCCTCCTTCGCACGATCGCGAGATAGGTCGGCAGGTCGAATTCTAGACTTTTCTCTTCAAAATCCTCGGTCATGCTACCTTCCCAGCGGGTGGGCGAAGTGATAAGAAATCGAAACCCACTCACGGTTGGCGTTCGGAAAAGCGGACACCGCAGGTATGTCGTTGTAGCTTTGGTGGATACGAGTGTAGCCGAGCTCTGCCAGGAAATGTTGACCCAGCTTGCGTTGGAGTGAAGCACTCCCCGTAAGCGTGTGTCCACCGTTACGAAAGAGCGACTGCGCCGGATCGAGCGTCTTGAAGATGGAATAGGCGCCAGCGACTCCGGCATTCCAGTTCCGCGTCACTTGCTGCCGAAGAGAGCCGGCTGCGTTATTGGTGTGATAGGCGCCAACCAAACCGCCACCGCCGGAGACCATTCGCGAGTAGCTGCCAGACAACGCGGTATGCCGTGCTTGCCAGTACAAGCTCGCCGTACCTGCAGGGGACCAGTTTTGCGAAGCAGGTAATGGCTGCACGATATCGTAATGTTGCGGTCCGCCCGAGAAGGACATCGACAGAGTCGGCCTCAAATAAACAGTATAGAAGACAAACCCCGTCTGGGTTCGAGTCTCACTTTGTTCTCCCGTCGGATAAGCCAAGATCTGCTGATATAGATAGGTCGCGCCGAGATACTGTTTCTTGGCCAGGCGATAGGAGTAGAATACGGATCCCCCGCGCGTAGCGGAATCATAAAGACCTAGCGACGGCGTGGTATTGAAATAGATGAAATTGGTGAAGGTTCCGTTAGCGCCCACCATGGCGTCACGACTGAACTGGTAAGTGAGTCCCACGTTGCCGGTGTTATTGAGTTGGTCGGCCAGAGTGACCACACCAAGCGTGGGAGCTTGCGCGGACCCTGAAACCGGCGTAGCCGCGAGCAAGTCGGGCTGATTGAAGACATTGGATAATTTGTGGAGGGAGTCCACCACAGTTAGCGTGACGTGGGGGCTTAGCCGATAGCGGAAATCGATGCCCACATTCTGATTGGCTTGGTTGTACGAGCTTGTGTGCTGATAAAAGGTGAAACCCGGGCTATAGGTCAGGTCGCTGTGCAGCCGGGGAGTAACTTGATCGAGAGTAATGCTGGGCCAGATGGAATAGCTAACGTCACTGATCGGCTTTGTGCTTCCTCCCTCCAAAACGTTATCTGTATAGGTGGTGTTGAAGGTGAGCCCCCCGAGCAGGTAGTTTGAGCGGGACTCCGAGGCCGTTTCCATGGGGTAGGCTGCGCCGCTGACCGGCGGTGGGGTCACCATGCGGTATTCGTCCTGGCTGCCACTGGCGGTGGCATTCGTGTCCTCTTGGGACCAAAGCGGAGCCGCAGCCAACAGGACTAGGATGAGGCAGTTGTGACGAAACATACGCATTTACGGGACTACAATCGTGTCATTCGGCTGCAGCTTGATGTTCTGGTCGACGTTTTTGCCCTTAACCATGTCTTTGTAATTGAACGGCAAGCGCGTCTCGCTGCCGTCGGGATTGCGGCGAAGCACGTAGATCGATTTTTGCTTGGCAAAATCGCGGAACCCTCCGGCCAGAGCGATCGCGTCCAATACGGTGGGATTGTTCGCAATGGGATAGGATCCCGGCTTGGCAACCTGACCCAAAATGTTGAACTTCTGGCTCTTGATCTCCTGCACAATGACGGTCACCTCAGGTTGGGAGATGTAACTCGCCAGCCGCCGCGAGAGATCAAGTTCCAATTGGCGTGGAGTCTGACCGCTCGCTTGCACCTCTCCCGCCAGCGGCAGCGAGATCTTGCCGTCCGAGCGCACGGGAACCGTCTTGGAAACTTCCGGCTCCTTCCACACATTGATCGCCAGGATGTCATCGACTCCGATGATGTAAACATCGTCGTGGGATTTTGGGGTTGTGGGGGGCTCGCTCGTTGTCGCGGATGAAGCCCCGGTTGAGCGCGCAGTGTTTCTCGCCGTGCCGTCTTGTGCCGCGGTCAAGGTGCTCAGGGAAACAGAGACGGTGCACAAAGCAGCGCACCAAAAGGGGGCTCGCGTAGATATGATCAGCATGGTCAGTTCTTATCGCTTGGTTGGCCGTCGCGCGTTCACGACAACGTCAACTCAGCTTGCCTTTCCGTTGTTTTTGAGGCCGTTCCCGTTGCGTCCGTTCGCGACGAACGGAGAGGGATAGCCTTCCGGCGCTTTCATGTGATACTGCTCGATTTTGTACAAAATCGTCCGATAACTAACCTGCAGGAGCCGGGCCGCCGCCTTGCGGTTCCAACCCGTCTTTTCCAGGGCAGCGGCAATCGCGTTGCGTTCGGCCTCTAACTTCACCGTGTGCACCAGCGACTTCAGGGAACTGGGTTCGGAAGGATCGCCGTTGTCGGCCATTCTTGCCTCGGCAGCGCCTCGGGCCAAAGAATGGGAGCCGTTCTCCAAAGGTTCCTCCGGACTCCATCTTGCAGCGCTGAACTCACTCTCTCCCAGCACCAGGAACCGTTTCACAAAGTTCTCGAGCTCTTTCACGTTTCCCGGCCACGTGTACGACTGGCAGGCTTCCACCACGGCCGGGGAAAAGGTACGCGGAGCCATACCATAGCGCTTCGCCAACTGGTGCATGAAGTGTTGTAGCAACAGCGGAATCTCCTCCTGCCGCTGGCGTAAAGGCGGTACATGCAAGGTGAAGGCGCTTAAACGGTAGTACAGATCTTCACGAAGCTTCTTCTCAGAAATTGCCCGCTCGATGTTGACACTGGTGGTTGCTAAGATGCGCACGTCCACGGGCACTTCCAGCTCACTGCCCGGCCGAGCGAATCGCCTTTCCTGCATGGTACGCAGCAATTTCGCTTGCAAAGTGCTCGGCATCTCAGAGATTTCGTCGAGCAGAACGGTGCCGTTTTGACATGCCTCCAGCTTGCCACATTTGGGCCGCCCGCCGGAGATCGACAACTCATGATTCGTTCCGAACAGTTCGCTTTCGAGCAGATTCTCAGGCAGAGCCGCACAATTCACTTTCAGGAACTTGCAGCCGGAGCGGACTGACAGGGAATGAATGAGGTGAGCCGCCGTATCTTTTCCGCTGCCACTCTCTCCTAGGATGAGAACGGGCACGTCCGCTTGCGCCAACAATTCCGCTTGCGCGCGTAACTTGTGCATGATCGGAGCGTTCCCAACGAAGAAGACTCCATTGGTCAGCTGCTCGATGTCCTCGCTCCCGACTCCAGCCTCCTGATCCTCAAGAGACGGTCCAAGATGTCGCCGGAACGCCATTTCTAGCTGCTTCTCTTCAAAAGGACGGACCAGAAAATCCCGCGCACCCAGGCGAATGGCTTCTCGCTTGTGGCCTGCATCCTCCGGGTAGGAGAGCACGATCATGGGCAGTTCTGGACGGGTTCTGCGTAGCCAACGGAGCACAAGCAAGCTGTCTCCATCCCCTCGCGGCCGATCCAACAGAAGCAGATCTGGTGCGAATCCCGCTTGCACGCGGTCCAAGGCGTCCCAACCGCTACCCGCGGTCTCCAGCTGCCAGGAGTTCGCCTCACCAATCGACCATAACAGACGGAGAACGGCGGGTTCCCGGCTCACTGCAAGCACGCGTATTGTTTCGTTTGCTTTTTCTGGCACGGTGAGTTTGAAGCGGCTACGGACAGCTCAGACCGGTTCGACGTCGTAGCCTTCGATGCGGACAGCCAGCGACCTTTGAATCGCTTCGATCGACACCACTAGGGTGTGATCGCCATTGCGACCAACCAGAATCCCCTCTACCCCATTCAAGGCACCACTGCGAATTCGAACCCGCTGCCCAATACGTAAGAACGGGTGAGAATGGACCGGAATACGCTCTTGAACGAGGATTCGGATCACGTCGATCTCCTCGTCTGGAATCGGAGTTCCTTCTCCGCCCGCCCCCACCAACTGGAACACTCCATCCAGGCGGAGAACGCGGGCGCGATCTTCGTTGCTCGGCGCCAGCTTGGTGAAAACGTAGCAACTGAAGAGCGGCAATTCGACGACCTTCTTGCGGTCGCTCCAGCGGTGCACCTCAGCGACGAGCGGCAAAAACGTTGAGAACCCTTGTTCCCGCAAGCGGTGCGCGACCGCTTTCTCGTGCCTGGCGCGAGTCTGTAGGGCATACCACTTGCTATTGATCTCCATTGTGCTCCCAACCGCCGCCGGCGCCAGTGTCGGATTGTAGAATTCGCTGCTGGTACTCATAGCTTCGCCCTCTCGGTCACATCGCCGAATCAAATCTTCTTGTGAGCGCACATTATGTAGCTGGATCCCGCGTGCCAGATCCCAGGGGGGGAACAAATCGAGGGGAAAACTCTTAGCCCTGCATTGCGCCCAACTCCGTATTCGCAAAGCACTTCGTGGTTGAGCAGGGCGCGGGGGAAGTGTCGCCCAACCATCTTGGCAGCCTTATAACCCTAGTTTTCCGACCGCATTCTCTTCCTGCGTTCAGCGTTAAGGGGGCCGCCACGCAACCGGATTGCATCCCCAGATTCCGTGACCCCGATGCCGCTTTGTTCAATTAGCGGAATATCCAAGCGATTCAACATCCCTGAAGCGAGGTTTGCTGCGGCCATGCCCAAATGCCCTTCGGCGGGGGAGAGTTGTGTCATCGAAACCAAACGTTGAGGGATTTTAATCGCGCATCGAGTTTAGCTCTGGGGGAAGCCACAGACTACCGGCAGATGCAGAGTGCTGCAAGAGGTACTCTGCCCCAGAGATATACTTCTCAATCTATAGAGAGTCGATTGACTCATTATAAGAGCAAAATGAACTAGAGAATAACTACTATATCAGCGAGTCGCTCTGGGCCCGTGGATCGGCACACAGAGATCGATTTATAACAATGATTTTAAAAGACTTAAACTAGTTACGTTGGACTAGATCCCAACAGGCGATAACCAGATTACAATTACCATCGGTTACGGAGGAACAGCTTCGCAAGTATTGCAATTTGTTGCAACATCATAGGCATTGGAGTAAACTATTGCAAGTTCTGCCGGTCCCCCGCCGCAGGAGCGCTGGTGCGTGGGGAATAATTTGGTTGCTGCACTACTGCTTCCCCGCGTTGGCCATGCAATCCTTTCTGCTCGGAGGAAGCCGATGGACACAGGTGTAACCACCGGTCGGAATACCATTCGTGTATTTGTCGCAGACAGCGCACCCATTCACACGCAACTTATCGCCGATGGCTTGAAGCGTGATGCCGATTTGCAAGTTATTTCTCCCGTGGCGGATTCCTCCGCGCTTATCGCTGAGGTGATGGCGAGCGACGTCGACGTATTGGTGATCAGCGCCAACTTGGACGAGCAGCCTTATAAAGGTTTGGAAATTTTGCAGGAGCTGCGGGCGTCATTTCCGGGAATTCGCGCGGTAGCTCTTTTGCACTCATCGAAACGCGAGCTGATTGTGGATGCATTTCGCGCCGGCGCACGCGGGATCTTCAGCCGGCAAGGCTCGATCGAGATGCTCATAAAGGCGGTTCGGTGCGTGCATGAAGGCCAGATCTGGGCCAACAGTCGGGAAATGAGCCTTGCAGTGGAAGCCTTGGCGAGCTCGCGCAAGGTCCGGGCGGTGAACAGAAATGGTCTGAGCCTGCTTTCCAGGCGTGAAATGGAAGTCGTCCGGTGCCTGGCCGAAGGCCTGACCAACCGGGAAATTGCCGAGCGCCTTCAACTAAGCCAGCACACGATTAAGAATTATCTATTTCGAGTGTTTGACAAGTTGGGAGTCTCAAGCCGCGTTGAGCTCCTGTTTATGACCTTGAGCCAATAGGCTACCGACCGGATTCCCCGAAGGACTGGTTTCCTGGATCGGAGCAAGAGAGCAACGTTCTCGCCGTCTGCAAGAAGAGCGAGCAAGGCCTGGGCGTCAAGTAGCGTTGGGTTGCGATGGACAGTGGGATACTCGCGAGCTCGGTGGGTTCAAAAACGAGGGGTATCAAGGTCGCCATTCCGTCGACATGACGATCTTGGGTTCGCACCACTGATGGGCTACTCTGCAGCCCGTAACCATCAGGCGGACGCCGAGCGTCTGCTAGTCCCAGTTGGGTGGACCCACCTCGACTGGCCACAACCAACGACCTCGCCTATCAGGGCTCCTCGCTGTTCTCACTTCCGATTATGTTGCTGACGTTGCAGATCTTTGCGACCTTCCTGTTAAGCTGCCCATTTGTCGGAGTTTCAGCCTCCCCGCGAGGGGCTCGCCCATCTCGCCGGCCCCTACAGAACATGAACCCGTCTTGTTGCCCCCCGGCGGAGGTAACTTTCGTTGGGCAGCCAAACGTTGTATCTTAAGTACACACTCCCAGAGCTCTGTAAGGACACTTCCCCCAAAATTGATGTCGAATTCGGAGCCTGTGTGAGCCAGCCTGTTTCTCCGCGACCTCGCAGTTTGACTGGGATCGGCATTGTAGTTCTCCTGCTCTTCCTTTCAGCGTGTTCGCGCGATCCCAACACGCGAAAACAAAAATACCTTCAGAGTAGCCAGCGATACTTCGAAAAGGGCAAGTATCAGGAAGCAGCGATTGAATCTTTCAACGCGATTCAGGTTGATGACACATTTGTAGAGGCCCATTACCAATTGGCTCAATGTTACTTGAAGACGCAGCAGTGGCCTCTAGCCTATCAGGAACTCGAGCGCACGGTTGAGCTGCAACCCGATCACTATCAGGCCCGTACCGATCTTGTAACCCTGCTGACCACGGCGCGCGATTTCAAACAAGCCCAAGAACAAGCCGACTGGCTCTTGCGAAAGCGACCGGACGATCCGCAAGTTCACGTCACCTATGCGACATTGCTGGCCGGCAAAGGCGATTTCCCGGGCGCGGTGCAAGAAATGCAAAGGGCGATTACCATGGCGCCGAGCCGATCGAACTTCTACCTGAACTTGGCGCTCTTACAAGCGAAGAACAACCAATCCGACGCAGCCGAGGCGAATTTCAAGAAGGCGATGGAGCTTGACCCTAAGTCGGCAGACGCGAGTTTTTCTCTCGGCACCTTTTATCAGTCCAATGGACGCTTCGCTGATGCCGAGCTGCAGTTCTTGAGTGCCATCGCAGCAGATCCAACGAACCCTGAACTCCGCGGTGCACTTGCAAGGCTCTACCTTGCTCAAGATCGAAAGTCCGAGGCGGAACAGTATCTGCGGCGAGCGGTTCGGGAATTTCCCAGCGACTCCGTCGGGTACCGCATGCTGGGTGATTTTTACTACGCAACCGGAGACATCGACAAAGCGATCGTAGAGTACGCTGACATTGTGCAAAAGCACCCCAAGGATTTGCAAGCCAAGAAGAATTACATCCAACTCCTTATCCAAGGGGCTCGCCTGGATGAGGCGCAAAAACTGAATGATGAAATCCTCAAGACCAATCCGCAGGATAGCGAAGCTTTGATCTACCGCGCGCAAATCCAAATTGGCGAGAATCATCTGGTCGATGCCAATTCGACTCTGCAAATGGCGACCAAGAACGATCCTAAGGACGCCGCTGCGCACTACTATCTCGGAATTGTACTGGAGAAAATGGGGAATCTGGCAAATGCGGAAAGTGAATGGGGAGAGGCGGCACGTTTACGGCCGGATTTGGCTGACGCTCAGCTGGCGCTCGCGGGAGCGGCAATGCGCCGGGGAGACATGGGTGCGCTCGAGGAAGTGGCCACGCGACTCATCAACCTAGAGCCTCGCTCCCCGGATGGCTATGCGTTGCGCGCGGTCTCGAGTATGAATCGCAACTTGTTTGGCGAAGCCGAGCAGGACGTGGAACGCGCCATTGAGGTCGCTCCGCAAAGCGCCGCGGGCTATGTGCAATTGGGAAATCTGAGGGTCCTTGAAAACCGATATCGCGAAGCTACGAAGGCCTACCAAGACGGATTGGATCGTGAGGCAAATTCCATAGACGCTCTTCGAGGGCTCATCGGCGTTTACCTCTCTCAAGGCGAACTCGATCAGGCGATCGGAGTGATGCATACGCATATTGCCGCGTCACCGCACAACAGTGACTTTTACGATCTGCTGGGTACGCTGCTGTTTCAAAACAAGAGGGACCTGAACGGCGCGGAAGCTGCCTTTCGAAGGTCTGTGGAGCTAAATCGAAACAACCTCGAAGCATGGATCGAGATCGGTCAGGTGCAGGCAGCCATGGGCGGAGTTGACCGAGCCATCGCCACCTACCAGGAGGCAATCAAAGAGCATCCTGGACACGCGAATGTTTACCTGTTACTGGGTGAGTTATTTGAAGTGCAACACGATTGGAAGAACGCAGAAGCCGCCTATCAAAATGCGTTACGTTTTAAGCCCGCGGATCCGCTTGCCTCTAACAATCTTGCCAATGTGATTCTCGAAACCGGTGACGACCTGGATGCGGCTTTGTCGTTGGCCCAGACCGCACGCCGTGGCCTGCCTGATTCGCCGGATGTCGCCGATACTTTGGGATGGATCTATTACCAGAAGGGGGCGTACAAGTCGGCCGTCGGCCTACTGCAGGAAGCGATCGAGCTTGCCGAGAAGAATAAGATGCCGGAAAACCCGGACTTCCATTATCACCTCGGCTTGGCCTACGAAAAGACAGACCAGTTCGCGCTGGCTCGACAGCACTTGGAACGCGTGCTCAAGATCAAACCTGATTATGTCGATGCCGCTAATGTCCGCAAAGAGCTCGCTCGCTTGTAGTCCTAATCCGGCGGCCAACGGCAGCTTTATCAGAAGATCGGCGAGGAAGCGTTCCCCGGCGGCAAATTCCCAAACGCTTTAGGAAGCCAGGAATTGCGGTGGTTCAGCGAGCCTCGCCGGGGCGCCAGTTTGGCAATACTCGATGTACCTCTGAGATCTTTCCAGGCGCAGACAGAGGCTGCATACTGCCGGGGCTATGTGGCTCCCCCGATTGGTTCGTAGTCGACTGTCTTTTAGGCTAGGGATTCTTGCAGCATTGACGGTGTCCCCCAACGCCCGCGCAACACAACTGAGATTGAGTGCCACGGATCTCCACTTTGGCAACGTGCGGGTAGGCCAGAGCCGGAGCTTGTCCGCCACCGTGACGAACATTGGCGAAAGAGCTGTAAAGATTTCCAGCATACGCTCCAGTGCCAAAGTGTTTGTTGTACCCAAACTCAAGCTTCCCGTAACTTTGCAGGCCGGACACCTTCTAGTCCTCCACATCGGATTCCGCCCACTCGAAGCGGGGCAGGTCCATGCCAGAATCCTCTTCAATGAGACAGACGCTAGTCTCCGGGTGCAGGGTTGGGGACTAAGAACGCCAGAGCCACCTAAGGCAGCGCTAAAAGCGACCCCCCCCAGTCTTACTTTTGGTAGCGTGCACGTGGGGGAAAGCGCCAAGCTGCCGATCGCTCTCACCAACACTGGGACTTCCCCCGTCAGCATCCCCAACAGCGGGTTGAGAGGCGCTGGATTTACCGTCGTAGGGCTCAGTCCAGCTTTAACTCTCAAAGCAGGTCAGAGTTTCACGTTCGCCGTTGAGTTCGTGCCCAAAACCAGCGGCAGGGTCAGCGGCGAGTTGACCTTTGCTCAGCGGGAGCATGCCGCCTTGTTAATCCCGCTGCGTGCCACGGGCACCTCCGCGGGTAACCTGAGTTATGTTCCTGCGGCGATGAACTTCGGCAACGTGACCGTAGGAAAAAGTGCGACAAGTTCGGGGACACTCACGGCTACTGGGGGGAGCGTGAGGATCCATTCCGTCATCAGCAGTAGTCCGGAGTTTGTGGTGACAGGAATATCGCTTCCTATGACGATTGCAGCCGGCCAGCGTGTCCATTACACGGTCACGTTTAGGCCGCAGCAAAGTGGAACGGCGTCAGCTTCGCTGTCGTTCGCCAGTAGCGCTTCGGATTCAGAGGTATCAGAGTCTCTGACTGGTGGCGGCGTTGTCCCAACAGAGTCCGTGAGGCTCTCCTGGGACGCGAGCACCTCTCAGGTGTTAGGTTATAACGTTTATCGGGGCTCTCAGCAAGGCGGTCCCTATGCGAGGATCAATGCCGGGATAGATCCGGCAATCACATACACAGACGACTCGGTTATCCCTGGGAGTACCTACTTCTACGTGATCACTGCCGTAAACTCGAGTGGAAGAGAAAGCAAATACTCAAACCCGGCTAAAGCCCTGATTCCGAGCCAGTGAGTGCCATCGACTCTGTCTAGCACCTGACCAGGTTCTTCGCCGTGATTCCTTTGGTAGCGTTGCGCGTATCCACCACCAACTGTGACTCGCGAACGATCCTAGAATAGTCGTAATCGGAGTGATCGGTCACAATCAGCACACAATCGTACGTACTGAGGTTGTCCAGGCTGGCACAGTTCATCTGCAGATCATATTTCCGTCCTCGGCCAACAAACTTGAAATAGGGATCGTGATAGCTCACCTCTGCTCCCTGCTGTCGCAGCAGTTCGATAATGGTGAGCGACGGCGACTCTCGCAGATCATCGATATCCTTCTTGTAGGCCACACCGAGGATCAGTATTTTTGAACCGTTGATCGTCTTCCGGCGCTCGTTTAGTGCCGCGCCGACTGAGGCTGCAACGTGATAGGGCATTTGAAGGTTTACTTCACCTGCCAATTCAATGAACCGGGTGCGGAAATCAAATTCCTTTGCCTTCCAGGAGAGATAGAAGGGGTCAATGGGAATACAGTGCCCTCCTAACCCCGGTCCGGGATAGAAAGCTTGAAATCCGAATGGCTTTGTGGAAGCTGCCTCGATTACTTCCCAGATGTTGATTCCCATGCGCAGCGACAGCAGTTTCAGTTCATTGACCAACGCAATGTTCACGCAGCGATAGATGTTTTCAAGCAGCTTAGTCATTTCGGCTGCAGCCGGCGTAGAGACTGGAACCACACGATTGAAAACGGAACCATATAATCCGGCGGCCAATTCGGAAGCGCACGGATCGAGCCCACCAACAACCTTCGGAATGTCACGCCGCGCCACGGTCTGATTCCCTGGGTCCTCGCGTTCGGGAGAGAATGCCACGTAGAAGCCTCCGGGTTCTGTAACCCGTGCCGCCTTCAGCCCCGATGGGTTGCCCCTTTCAAGAATAGGAACCAGAACATCTTCTGTTGTGCCGGGATAGGTAGTGCTCTCGAGTACGACCAACTGTCCCACGCGAAGGTGCGGTGCAATCGATCCCGCAGTGGAGACAATGTAGCTAAGATCAGGTTCGTGATATTCGTTCAGAGGAGTGGGCACGCAAACGAAAATGGCATCCATTTCCCGCAACCGGGCAAAATCGAACGTCGCGGAAAAACCGCCTTGGCGTGCGACTTCGATCTCAGTCGAAGGGATCCGATAGATATACGACCCCCCCCCATTCAGTGTTTCCACCTTCTTCTTATCAATATCAAAGCCGGTCACCGGAAAATGCTGCTCGTTAAACAAGAGAGCTAATGGCAAACCGACATACCCGAGGCCGATGATACCGACCTGCGCCGTGCGAGACTGAAGTTTATTCTTGAATTCTTGGGAGGTGTTACTAGCTTCCTGAAAAACCCTCGACATCAAACGACTCCGATCACTTAGATTTGCAGTCCACCGCTTGCCATGCCTGGTTCCACCTTGTCACGGGATCGCTAGTTTGCCTGCCACCACGCCATAGCGCTGCGATGGGTAATGGTAATGTCCTGTCATTGATGGAACCGCGAACATTATACCGCCCTCGGCGGCCGGCATCGACGCTCGTTCGTCGCGAACCTTGGCCGATAGTAACCTGTCTGCCGAGCACCCCGCAGCAAGCAGCCAGGATGGGTACGGAGTCTGGACCGTCTTATTCGATGATGGCGACGTGGCAGCGAGGGAAAGCAGAGGGCGGGATGCAACACGGCTGGATGCGCACTCCCGCTACCCGTCTGCTGCTAAGTCCATGAAACTAAGGCAATCCTTCCGCTGGCTATCGCCACAAATGGGCCTTTGTCGCACCGCCTCGAAATCCGTTAGTGCTAGTACTGGCGGCCGCTAGAGTTTCTGCGACCCAATTCGCGTTCGGTCGTATGCTCCCTCTTAATTTCGGTAACTCGAGTTCGGTGTGCACGCGCCAGCTCGCACCCAACCTATTTGAAGCGTTCGTACCGGTCCAGGAACGCATGACCGATTCGAGAACAATGGTAGGAAGCCCTTTCGGTAAATCGAGGTGGTTACCCCAGCAACTTCCGTTGTTTCCCTTGAACGGGTGGGAGTTGAGCCACTGTAGGGCAAAATCGGTCCTTTGTCGCCAGACCGAATCACCCGTCGCAGGACCTCGAGCCAGCCTGCATTCGTAGAACGGCTCTGTTACCCCAAGTGGAGGAGGGTATTCAAGGGAAAAGCGCTCGCATTCCCTGAGCTCGTCTCGAAAGTAAGCGGACCCAAGAATTCCGCGTTTAGAGCGTCGAACGTAGCAAGCCACCGTAAGGGTCCTGCTCCAACCCGTTGAACAAGCGGCTGACCGATTCATGCAATGGGCCCTTCAAAACGCTCCGCCGTTTGGTGTCCTCACCAGCAAATGCCGTTATACCTACCATTGTCACTCCTGCGATCCGCAATTCGCACGAAATCCACTATCGATTGATCGTCGCGCAACTTGTCAGGCACAGTCTGGAAATCAGGGTCTTTATTGGCGATTACAATGGTCTGCGCGTAATCCAAGACCGCATCGATGTGATCCGCCATCAACCGTGAGATGTGTGGAATTCGGTTGAGAATGAAATCCCGATTTGCGCCAACCAGGCTGGCTATATTCACATTCTTGTCATAAATGCGTAGGTCATATCCCTTTCCCAAGAGACGCTCAATCACTTCGATCACCGGACTCTCTCGCAGGTCATCCGTGCCTGCTTTGAAGCTAAAACCTAGAATCCCTACTCTCTTATGTCCTTTCTCGATGATTAGCTGCAAGCCACGACTCACCTGCATTTCGTTGCTGGGTAAGATCGCGGTAAGAATGGGAAGCTGCAAATCATTGATTCTGGCTTTATAGATCAAGGCCCGAAGGTCCTTGGGCAGACAAGAGCCGCCGAAGGCGAAGCCAGGGACTAGATATGCAGAAGAAATGTTGAGCTTGAGGTCCTGGCAGAAGATCTTCATGACTTCGTGCGCATCGATACCAAGAACTTTACTCAGGTTCCCGATTTCATTCGCAAAGCCGATCTTCAGAGCGTGCCAACAGTTATCCACGTACTTTACCATTTCAGCGATTTCCAAGCTTGTTCTAATCAGCGGAGCATCGAGCTTCTCATAGAGTTGCGCAAGCAGACATCCACTGGCCCCGTCCAATTCCCCGATTACCGTTTTTGGAGGTGCATAGAAATCTCTTACCGCAGAACCTTCCCGAAGGAACTCAGGGTTGTGACAGACACCGAAATCGCTCCCGGCTTTTTTACGGGAAGATTCTTCAAGAACAGGTATCACGATTTCCCGCATCGTTCCTGGCAGGACCGTGCTGCGAATTACAACGGTGTGCCGGCTTGTCTTGTTTTGGAGACCTTCCCCAATTTGCTCACAAATGCGGCGGACGTAATGCAAATCAAGATTGCCGTTGGATTGGCTCGGCGTGCCCACACAGACAAAAGACAGTTCTGTCTCCCGAATGGCTTGAACTGGGTCTGCGATGGCACACAACTTGCCCGACTCGACATTTGTCTTAATGATCTCGCTGATCTCCGCTTCAATAATCGGAGAGCAGCCCTGATTGATCAGATCGACTTTGGTCTGGACGGGGTCGACACCTATAACTTCGTGTCCTTCGTTCGCGAGACACCCGGACGACACAGTGCCCACATAACCTAACCCGAAAACGCTGAGTTTCAAAGTATGGCCCTTTCCCAAACGACTTTCGACGCACTGTACTCGAGATCGATAGACATCACTGCAGGATCGTTGAGGTGGCCCCGCCGAACCAGAGGGGTTAGAACAAGTTCTAGCCCACTCCGCGCCAAGGCTTTAAGGGAGCGCCGGATCAATGGGTTGCGCCGCTTTAGCTGCACCATAGCGCTGGATGAGTAACAGTCTTTACTTCGCGAGAACCGCAAAGATTATAGCGCGCCGGCCGTTGGTACCCGCAGCCTAATAACAATCGTAACGTATTGTAAGGACCGCTACGCTCACCTCGTAGGATTGCGCTCCGGAAACTCAGGAAAATAAAAGCCGGATGGGGTCTGGCTAGCAACTTAGGTGACCTTTCCTTCGATTACCGGCACAAACTGGCCATTGTCGCATCGATTCGGATCCGGTAGTGCTAGTACAGATGGACAATCTAAGCCGGTCACTATGGACAATCCAACCCCGTCACTAAAGTTTATATCGTCAATCTACTTACGCCCGTTCCTCCAGTTTTTCATCGCCCTTTCGCTGGTTTGGGTTGCTCTTTGCGGGGCGGCTTTCTCGCAGCAGACTTCCTTGCTGGCGGATGATTCGGCCGAGCTCGAGGGCGACGGTTTCGCGAATCCGGCAATTCAGCCCCAGACACTGCCCCCCGCTCCAAGTCATCGTTTTTGGGATCGAGAGAACCGCATTCTTTTCGCCTCCGTGGCTGCCTCGAGCACGGCAGATTTCGCGGTCACCTACTCGAACCTGCAGGATGGGGGCAGGGAATTGAATCCGATCACCCGCCTGTTTACCGGCAGCACCGCGACGCTTGCCCTGAATTTCGTCGGGGAAACCGTAGGCGTGATGGGCGTTAGCTACATGTTCCACCGGACTGGGCACCACAGGCTCGAGCGCCTGACACCGATTATCAACACCTGTGCGTCGGGAGCGGCAGTGACCTATGGCCTGACACACCACCGATAGAAGCTCCTGCTCCGAGCAATCGTGATCGCGCAAATATTTCCTTGCAATGCCCACGCTTTGAAGTGTCGTGCACCAAGGGCGAAACAACAAGAGCCTGGGCTTTGGAACTCCGCGATCCTGCTCGATCCATGTTTCTCCCATCTGGCAGCGAGAGTATAGTCGTCGCGTGATTGCTTTTCCGAAGGCCGTAACGGACGGCTGTAGTCGCCAATCGGGCAGGCGAGCACATTTTCGACTGTCCTGAAACGGAAAGGGTTGGCTGCGAAGGCCGAGGACCGAATCAGGAAGATGCTTCTGCGAGTATAGGCGAACATACAGCGAAAAGCGTATGATACCGGTATGGACGAGGGCCGCAAGCGCGTGCTGCTGATAGCCGCGTCGATCCTGGCAGCACGCAAACTAGCACAGATACCAGCCGAGCCGCGCTCCCCGGCCTATCAGGCCACGATCTATGACGCGATTGTTACAGCCCAGCGTATTCTTGAGCGCATCGATGAGCGATGGCCCCAGAGGTGACCCCTCAGTGGTCTGTTCGTCTCTCCCAAACCGAGCGCCACGCTAGCCGGGCACGAATAGGAAGGTTGTAGTTACAAGCGTGTATATGACCACGACGGGAAAGAACAATAGACAATTGCTGTCCGTCTACAACCGGACTAGGCGCAACTTATTCTTCGTGCGCGGTATCCCGTCACACACCAGACTTGTCAGTTAGACCTCGTCCGGTAGATGGAGACGAACAATTAAGTTGAGGGCGCGCTTGTCGGCGCCTCATCTACCGCTTCAGGGTCTCTTGGATCTTGCCGCGCGGAATCGCTTCCACCTTAAACGCTGCGCGGCCGCTATGCGCCTGCGCGCTGAAACTGGCATGCGACGACTCTTTGGGGCAGGGCCAAGGGCGCGGAGTGCTCGCAGAGCCGCATTGACGGTCTTTAGCCTGTTCTCTAGTACCCGGTGCTCGGCAGTAAGAGCTTGGACAACAATTTGTAGTCTCACGGCCTCGCATTATAGCAAAAAGGGCTTGGTTAGGATTAGATGTTACGAGGTGTAGACCATATCGGGTGCCTTTGATGTTCTAATTTCTTTGTGTAGATTCGGAAGATTCGGATGTCGATCAATCCTAATTCAGGGTTTGGCCTACCGCACTGCAGGGAGATCACTCGCGCTGCCGCCGCCCTGGCAAAACTTAGTAACCTGGTTGGCGTGATCAAGTATGCATTATTGGAGGGTAGGAAGTTGGCAGCGTCAACGACAGCTACTTAGAATTACCTCGGCACCGCAACCTCAAGGTCACAAGTCGATTTGTGGACCATGCCTCACGTTGGCGTCAGAACGGACCTGCCCATGGCAAAACAATTTTCGACTATGTCTCGGTTCGCAGGCGAGCAACTCCCAAACCGACCCTGTTGTGAAACCGCTGGCTTAGTTCACTACGGTAAGGGTTGTCGATCCAGTTATGGAATTCATGGTTGCGGTGATGGTCGTGGTTCCAACACTGGCGCTAGAAGCCGTGCCGCTCGCATTGATCGTTGCAACCGGCGGGTCTGAGGAATTCCAGGTGACTGAATTCGTGATGTCTTGGGTTGTGCCGTCACTGAAGGTTCCAGTGGCAGTAAAGCCCAACGATTCGCCCAGCACCAGACTCGGAGTTGACGGAGTCACTGCTATGGACACGAGCGTAGCGTTCGAGACGGACAGGGTGGCGGAGCCGATAATCGGGCTGAGCTCAGCGCCAATTAGGGTGCTGCCCGGTGCCGCTGCCGTCGCCAGGCCGCGGTTGGGAGAGGAATCGTTGATCGTCGCGACCGGCGCGTTCGAAGAAGTCCAATTCACAAACCCAGTCAGGTTTCGCATGCTCTGATCGGTATAGACACCGGTAGCAACGAACTGCTGGGTCGTCTCATTTGCTATCGCAGCGGTCGCGGGAGAGATCACAATCGAGCTGAGCGCGGCTCCCGTGACGGTCAATTTTGCAGTGGCCGAAAGGGTTTCGAAGGAAGCAGAGATGGTGACACCTCCGCCTTGCAACCCGGTGGCGAGCCCGGTGTTCGTACCGATCGCAGCCACGCTCGTATCGGAGGAGCTCCAGGTTGCCGAGGTTGTCAGAGTTAGGGTTGTTCCGTCATTGTAATGCCCGGTCAATGCGAACTGCTGCGTTCCACCCACGCTAATGGTTGCGCTGGTGGGTGATATGGTGACCGTGTCCAATGCCGCGTTGCTGACGTTGAGGGTGGTCTTCCCAGTTACGGAGCCGAAAACGGCGCTGATCGTTGTCGTACCGCTACCGAGGCCGGTAGCCGTTGCCCCGCTCATAGATGCTACTGCGGTGTTGGATGACGCCCACTTGGCGAGCGGTGTCATGTTTTGCGTGCTGCCGTCGTTGAAGCTACCTGTGCTCGTAAATTGCTGCGTGCCGCTGACTGCGATGGTTGGTGCCGTGGGAGTGACTACGAGGGAGGTCAGGGTAGCATCGGTAACCGTCAGATTCGTCGAAGTGGTAATGGATCCCAAGGTGGCTGTGATCGTGGCAGTGCCTACTGCGGGTGCACTGGCGAATCCGAGCGAACTCACGCTCACGGTGCTGTTCGACGAAGAGCTCCAGGTCACGGAGCCAGTGATGTTTTTCGTGCTGCCGTTATTGTAGGTGCCAATCGCGGCCAGCTGAACTCCTGTGCCCACGGCCACCTTCCCGTTACTCGGCTGAATGGCGACGGAGATCAACACCGGAGTAGCGACCGTGACATCGGTCGTGCCCGTGGTGTCATTCAGAGTCGCAGAGATCGTTGCCGTGCCGAGACTGAGAGCCGCGAGCAGTCCGCTTGAAGACACCTGGGCTACTGACGTGCTGGTCGAAGACCACGTGGTTATCGCGCTGAGGTCTTGCGTGGAACCATCACTAAAGGCGCCTGTGGCGACAAACTGTCGGAACACACCCTCGGGAATTGTGCTGTTGGCCGGTGTAACCGTGATCGAATCCAGGTTTGCATTCGTGACCGTGAGGTTAGCCGAGGCGGAAATTCCAGTCATCGAGGCCATGATGACGGTGCTTCCTGCAGCGCTCCCAGCCAAGGCCAAGCCGCTCTTGTTCACGCTGGCCACCGTCGGTTGGGAAGAACTCCAGGTCACTTGACTGGAAATATTCTGGGTTGTGCCGTTCGTGAACGTCCCCGTGGCAGTGAACTGCTGGTCGGTGTATTTGGCGATCTTGGCGCTCCCAGGCGTCACCGTCAGGGAGTTCAGAGCTGCAGGACCAACGGTCACCACAGTGGAGGCTTTGTGAGAATTGAGGGAAGCGGAAATATGAGTGGTGCCCTGGGCTAGTGCGGAAAGCATCCCAGCGGTGGTGATCGCCGCCACCTTCGGTGCTGAAGAGGCCCAAGTCGCCGTGCTGGTAACGTTGCTCGTGCTACCGTTGGCATAGGTCGCCGTCGCCGTGAACTGCTGCGAGCCCCCAAGTGAAATCGTGGGGCTTTGTGGACTCACGGCAAGCGACACCACGTTCGACGAACCCGGAGTGTTGTTGTTTCCGCATCCTGTTAAAAAGAGCCCCAGCGCTGCCAATACAATCCATCGGCACTCTCGAAACACCAGACGCCTCCCATACCCAGATGGCTGTCCTCAATCCTACAAGCCTGTAAATTCCGCCAAAACAGGCGGTGCTCAGGCTATACCCCCAAAGCTTCCGCAGACGCTGGTGAGGTGCTAGCAAACCATAGGCCATCGCAAGTAGCTGATTTAAAACGGCGATGAGCTGGCCGAACCAGCGAACTAGCTGCAAGATTTTGCAGCGGTACGAATCTAACAAGCAAGCCAGATTGAAGCCGACTCGCGCCCGAGCTATCCTGCCCTAGTAGCTCTCGAGATCAACCACTTGTCATTGGCCGCGAAGCATCCGACAAGCTTCCTGCCATAATTGCGATGAATGCCAACATAGTAGCCGAGCCCCAAAGCGGGCCCGTTGGAACGGGCATAATTTTCAGCACTGTCGCTTAACGCTCTCTCCGAGCCCACCCGTATCGGGCGGACGTGGAGCTGCTGCTTGCCGCCCTGGTGCCGCGGGGGGCAAAGGCCTGAAGCTCATACGGAACGAGCGCTCCGCGGTCCATCCCCGCCCCCGGCGACGGGTGCCGTGCGACATACCGCTACAAATGGCTCTCATCGGCGAAACTTTAGCATCAAACGCTCAGAACCGGAATCGACACCCTACGGATGATTGCATATCCGTGTATCCCAAGGTTTCCGCTATAAGGGTAGCAATCTAAAACCAGCAAATCGGCCTTAGTTTTGATTGCAAATTCGGTCAATACCTTAGGACCGTCGCCACTACCAACGAGCAAATCCGCTTTGAGGGGCAGATTCTTCTGCAGTTCTGCCAGCCTCCGCGAAGCACCATGCACAAGGTCCTGTTGCCATTCGGGATTGGCCCACCTGCCTCCGGGAGCCAAAATCGCCATCGATTCAGTAACGTGGCTCAGCGTGAGGTGAGCACCAAACTCTGCAGCTAGTTGCACAGCCCAAGATGCTGCTTCTTGACTGCGAGGACCCAAATCAACCGCGCAGAGTACGTTATGAATCGAGAACTCCCTCGCCGACGGCTCTTCCGCATAGGCATCAGTCCACAGCGGACACTCCTTTGACTGTAGCAATTTTGCGGTCGCGGACCCGAGGAGAAACCGGTCGAAGGTATAGCCATAAGACGGCATTATGATCAAGTCAGCGTTCTCGGCTTGGGCTGCCAGCAGAATCGCTCGAGCTGGATCGCCTTGAACCAGCACACCACGAACCGCGAGTGTTTCGAGCTTCGTGCGGAATTTTTGTTCGGCCCCGCGAAGACTCTCGGCGAGCAGATTCCAGTTCGCAAGTTCGCGGTCATCTTTCGGCACGCCCGCTGCATGACTTTGTGGTGTCGCCACGTGCAGAATTACGATCTCTGCCTGAAAATGTTCAGCCAATGTCACTGCCTGCTCAATGACCCTCACTGAAGTGGTGGGAAAGTCCATCGGCAGCAGGATTTTCTTGATCCGCAAGGTTTCCAATCGCCTTTCTCCGCAGGCATTGCGGTTATCGAGAAGGATCAATCTCTACAGTGTACAGTTCTCAGCCCGGCCCTTCGCTTCATTTTCCACGGCTCTCAGAAATTGGAAAGAAAGAACTGGCTGCGGAAGACTTTCCATCCAGGGTTGTGCACTTGCCCAACTACCTTGCAGGATTCGCCCCCTTCGCCTACATCACCGTTTGGCGCGGAGGGTGCCGGTGATCTCTCTCCCGAGCGGGAAGAGCTCGAAAGCGGTGTCCCGCACCCGAATACGCTCTGCCGATACAGCGGAAGCCATTCTCACGTCGTTTGCCAGCTATCTAACTCACCTGGCATGCTCCCCTTCATCGCTATCTGCTTGGAAATACTGGCAACTAAAGGGCGAAGACCGCGGCCACTGTTTCTGCCCGAGGCAATGCACTCTTTATCTTATGCTGTACAATCAACAGGCAGGGAACCGAAGCCAAGGAATTTTGGCCGAGGGGAATTCAACTTAGATAGTTTCTCGACTAAATCCCAAGGGGCATGCCGGTGGCTCTGGCGGCCCTGGTCGGGAGTTCATCAAATGACGGAACAGGAAAAAATTCTCTTGCAATCTGAGTTGCGAATCATCAGACAGGCTGTGTTCTCGATCTCAACGATGTTTCCTGAATTCGATGACACGTGCGTTCCCATCATGGAAAAGTTCGCAGAGGCGATATGCAGACTGGCAGAGGGTGAAAGATGCAACACACGATAGTAGCTGTTTTACTCCTCGACAAAATCAGCCTGGAAATCGACTCCAGCCTTCAATGAAATGTTTTCATCAGTTTACCAGGTTGGGTTGCTCCGTAAGCTGTGCGAACGGGTAGTGTGAGTTCCGAAAAATCTGAGCCAACGCGTTCCGGAAATTCTGAGCCACCCCGAAAGAAGACTCTTTCTGACGACTTCCGCCTTCGAAGTGCGCGGCGCCAGAGGAAGGAGTATTGCGCCACAACGGATGGAGGCAGGAACACGAAAGAGGTACATCAACGTGCGCGATCAGAAGTCGAGGATGCTTGCGCCAGTTAGGCCAAGCTTTCGAGCTTGTGCAGCTGTCCAGCCGTCGGACCCATCGAAGCTGGTAAACTAATGAAAACATTAGCTTGGGCGCGTAGCTCAAACGGATAGAGCATCGGATTTCTAATCCGACGGTTGCAGGTTCGAGTCCTGCCGCGCCTACCACACCAAAAACTTCAAGAACCTAAGGTCAATTTGTCCCGACTTTGCTGACGTCCCACAATCTTTGAATCGGGCTCTTCTCCTGGCGAACCAAGGGACGATCCAGCTTAGGAGTCGGGCCGTGCGGTGAGCTGGCGCCTCCGCATCCGTTCCGCCAACAGGTTTTTTAATACCCTGTTGCACAGCCAACCCTTTGCCCGAGGTTCAGAGCATCTAAAGTGAGCTTCGGAGTATGCCATGCTGCCCCTCGCCTTTCTCTCCTTGTCGTCCGGACCCGCCGTCGTCGCCATCTTGCTCATTGTGGCTATCGCCGGGGGCCTGGTCGTGCTGACCTTCGACAAGGAGCGGAAGTCCATGAGTTACGATCAGCATCGCCGCGGCTCGACCTGGCATATGATCTTGCCTGGTTGCTGGATGGACCCCGAAGGCTACGCGCACCTGTACCCCGACGAGGTCATCGCGCAGTTACAGCGGCTCCACCCCGAAGCGGGCTGGCAATACACGCGCGAGGACTACGGGCGGGTGGTAAAGGCCTTCATGCAGATGCTGCGCGACCAGCGACCGGACGCGCCGGTCAAGTTCATCCTTGTGGAGACGTGGCTCTGAATTCATCCGGTCTTGGCAATCAGCTTCGCTATTAAATCCTGCTGCGCTGGAATAAGTTCCATCGCCTCGTCAAGGGAGGAGGGCGCGGTCAGTCGCGCCAGACCTGCAACTCCCGGTTGATGGTCGTAGATGATGGTGGATTAGATCAGCCTTGCGTTGAATCCGATACTGTCTCAACTGATCTGTGCCTACCTGATCGGCGTGCCGCCCGCCGACAGAAGCGTCAAACGGCCCAAGCTTCCCTCCACAGTGCGCCCGCACCGGCCATCCCCCGAACCACGAATTTTTGTTATAGTGCGGCCGCGGAGGTCTTTATGCCTAGGATCGTACGCTGTGGCCTGATTCAAGCCCGGAATGCGCTCGGGGCTAATCACTCCTTGGCCGAAATCAAGAAGGCAATGATCGACAAGCATCTCAAGGTTATCGAGCAAGCGGCCAAGAAGAGGGTCCAAATTCTGTGTCTGCAAGAGCTTTTCTATGGACCCTACTTTTGCGCCGAGCAAAATCCACGCTGGTACCAACTGGTGGAACCGGTGCCCGAGGGGCCAACGACCGCCCTCATGCAGAAATTCGCAGCACGACATCACATGGTCATGGTGGTGCCCGTCTATGAAGAGCAGATGACCGGCGTGTACTTCAACACGGCGGCAGTGATCGATGCCGATGGCCGCTACCTGGGCAAGTATCGCAAGCACCACATCCCACACTGCCATCCCGGTTTCTGGGAGAAGTTCTATTTCACGCCCGGAGACCTGGGATATCAGGTGTTTCAGACGAAGTACGCCAAAGTGGGAGTCTATATCTGCTACGATCGTCACTTTCCGGAAGGGGCACGCATCCTAGGGCTCAACGGAGCTGAGATCGTGTTTAATCCCTCGGCAACAGTGGCGGGACTCTCTGAGTATCTGTGGGAACTGGAACAGCCAGCCCATGCCGTAGCCAATGGTTACTTTGTCGGTGCCATCAACCGCGTCGGCAAAGAGAAACCGTGGAACATCGGAGAGTTTTATGGCAAGAGCTATTTCTGCAATCCGCGGGGCAAGATCTTCGCTCAAGCCAGTCGGGACAAAGACGAACTTCTGGTCGCCGAACTCGACCTGGACATGATCCTCGAAGTGCGCCAAGTTTGGCAGTTCTTCCGCGATCGCCGTCCTGAAAGCTATGGCCCACTGATCACGCAAAGCGGGCGAGCCGTTGCTGCCGATTGATCCATGGAACTCAGAATGGATACTTCCGCGCCTCGAAGAGGCATCGAATCCAGCTCACTCTACAACCCAGATCTTGCTCCCACGAGCGCAAATCAGCGGACCTGGGGACTCTATAACTACGCTGCACTCTGGGTCTCCATGTCGGTCAACATCCTGACGTACATGCTGGCTGCCAGCATGATCCAGGGCGGAATGAACTGGGAACAGGCGTTGCTGACTGTGTTTGTGGGAAATCTCATTGTCTTAGTTCCGATGCTCGCGAATTCGCATCCCGGAACTCAATATGGAATTCCATTCCCGGTGCTTGCACGCTCCTCGTTCGGCGTTCTTGGAGCCAATATCGCCGCGTTGCTGCGGGCGCTGGTGGCTTGCGGTTGGTTTGGCATTCAGACCTGGATTGGTGGCGAGGCGATGAATACCCTCTTGGGGACCCTGTGGCCAGCATGGCGACAGGTTCATTCCGGAGCGGCCATTTGCTTCCTCCTGTTTTGGCTGATCAACCTGCTGGTGGTCCTGCAGGGGATCGAGTACATCCGTTTCTTGCAGGGTGTCAGTGCGCCGATTCTACTGGCCGTAGGGGTACTTCTCCTGGTGTGGGCGTATGTGAACGCCGGCGGCTTCGGCCCGATGCTGTCGGCTCCATCGCGATTCACTAATTTCTCGGATTTCTTGAGATTTTTCGTGCCTGCGCTGAACGGCACCGTCGGGTTCTGGGCGACGGTTTCGCTGAACATTCCCGATTTCACCCGCTTCGCTCGCGGCCAGCAGGAGCAGGCCATCGGACAAGCGCTGGCCTTGCCCACGACCATGACGTTTTATGCATTCATCGGGATCGCGGTAACTTCGGCAACGGTCATGATCTATGGAACGGCCATCTGGGATCCGGTCCAACTCCTCAGCCGCTTCCATTCTCCTCTCGCTGTGGTGATCGCCCTGATCGCCATTCTGCTGGCCACGCTCAACGTGAATATCGGAGCGAATGTCGTCTCGCCAGCCAATGATTTTTCGAACCTTCGCCCGCGGTTGATCAGCTTTAAAACGGGCGGCGTGATCACTTGTTTCATGGGGCTTGTCATGATGCCATGGAAGCTCTTGTCGGACTATCGCACATTCATTTTGGGGTGGTTGGGAGGTTACGCGGCCTTCCTCGGACCCGTCGCCGGGATCATGATTTGCGATTACTTTCTCATCCGCCGCCGTACTTTGCTGCTTCCTGATCTTTACCTTCGCTGTGGCGCCTATGAATATTCCCGGGGGGTGAACTGGCGCGCGGTCTGCGCCTTGGCGTTGGGCGTGGGAACCGCCCTGGTCGGTCTGGTCGTTCCCCCGCTTCGCGGTCTGTACGACTACTCCTGGTTGGTGGGTTTCACGGTTTCCTTCATCGCTTATTATGCGCTGATGCCGTCGCAACCGGAAGCAACCATGAACCCGGTCGAAGCCTAGGAACGGTGGCTGCGAAAGAATTCCCGCAAGTCCACGGCATTCCTGACGCAAGGCCTGCCTTCGACTGGTTGAACTCAAAGGGTCCAGGGATCTTGCCTCAACAAGATCAGGGTTTGGTCTTCTGAAACCCCGCCATCACCTCATTTTGGAATGCAGACAGCTGTTCTTCTTCGCTTCCCGACATCAAGTAAAGATTGAACTGAGTAACGCCGGCGGCGGAGAGAGTCTTCAACTTTTGAATCTGTGCCTGCGCAGGCCCGAGCAGGCAGAAGCGATCGACCACATCATCGGTCACAAAGCGATGGTTGTCGCTATCCACCTCGCAATGCTGCAAGTAATCATAGCCCTCGCGAGCACGCACGTACGTAGTTAAGGAGGCAGGCAACTCCTCCGCTCGGTAGCGACCGATCAAGTCCACAACGTGGTTCGAAACCAGGGCAGGAAACCAGCGCACCTGTTCGCGTGCGAGCTTCACATCACTCGACACCCAGGAAGGGGCGGCAGCCATGATCTCGATCTTGCTGAAGTCGCGACCCGCCTGGCGAGCACCTGCCCTTACAAACCCGGTACACCAGGAAATCAGGTCGGGGTCGGCAAATTGAAGGATGACACCGTCGGCAACACGTCCCGCCATCTCAAGAACCTTGGGCCCGTAACCCGCAATCCACACCCGTGGCGCCCCCGGAGCCCAGCGGATCGAGGTCGGCTGTCCCTCGTATTCGACCTCTTGTCCCGCCGT
>Ga0187783_10000047_pt1 | contig 94944 bp, 84 predicted proteins | sample 1015_SJ02_MP02_2_FD_132471 | JGI IMG/M metagenome (GOLD analysis project Ga0187783, IMG submission 132471) | Tropical peat soil microbial communities from peatlands in Department of Meta, Colombia - 1015_SJ02_MP02_20_MG | ecosystem: Environmental > Terrestrial > Soil > Wetlands > Peat | place... | reverse complement strand
GGGCCAACCGTGAGTCATAATCAGTGGAAGAGCATTTGGATGACGAGAGCGGACGTGGATAAAATAAATTTCCTCTCCGTCAATAGTGGTCACGAATTGCGGCAGCGCATTGAGCCTCGCCTCGGCTTTTCGCCAGTCGTAGTCCGTCTGCCAGTAACGCACGACTTCTTTCATGGTAGCCAGCTGCACGCCCTGCGATTGGTCGCTGACCGTCTCGGGGTCGGGCAAGCGAGCAGCTGCGAGGCGCTGGCGCAGGTCGACGAGTGCGGATTCCGGAAAGTGGACGTGAAAAGGTCGAATACTCTCGTCTTCAAGCGAGCCGACTTTCGGCGGAACAGGGGTACCAGGCGAAGTCTTGACCTCGGCTGATGCAGTAAGCTGAGCATGGCCAGGAACGGCGTGCACGAAAACCATGAAAGCGACGACCACAGTGGACACAGTACGAAGGATGTGCCGTAAACACGTGTGGATCGATCGGTGAGCATGACTGGGTACAGACATCTTTTTGAAACGATTCATTTGTGCTTCCTTATCTTAAGATAGTTACTTCCGCTGTTGCATATGCAGGTAGCCCACCATTCGCAAAGTACTGAGAAGACGCAGGTAATCAGTTAGATCAATGCTGCACTCTCGGCAGAATGACGAACGCGCAGCGCAGTCCCTCGACCCACAGGGGACATGAGGCCACCGCGTCGCGATAGCATCGGGGCGTAGCATTCCATCGGAAGTTGTTGATTCTCGGTGCGACCAATCTTCTGGGGCAGGAGGTCGCTGGTTCAAGTCGGCTCGCCCCGACCATTCATCTCCGGGATCCAGACGGAGACATAGGTGACACAGGGTACCTATTACAGGCGAAGTGTCACCTATGTGTCTAGTTGCGACCTGAAAACATCTATCGAGCGCCGGCGGCGAGAACCTTCTCCACCTTTGCCTGTTGGTCTTTGCTCAGCGTCGTGCGCAGGATCGTTCCACCGTAACCCCGGAACTGATCGGCCACAACGTCGGGATCGCCAACGCGGAGGATCGCGAAAATCGCAGAATCACCCGGCTGAACCAATGTCCCAACTCGCTTGACGAAATCGTCGGGGATACCAAACTCGTCTTTCCACGACGAAGCGTCGAGCGCCCCTAGCCCAGCGCCGATGGCGGTGCCGCCCGCTGCTCCCGCCGCAATAGCTCCAGCCGCTGCGGCGCCACTTGCACCGGCGGTGAACGGAATCGCGAGCAGGGACCCTATCACGAGGCCCCAAAGGCCGCCCCATCCCGCCCCTTCGCCGGTGGTTATCTGATAGCTCTGATCCACGCGAAGCTTCCCCTTGTAATCACGATAGACGGCCACTGCATCTTGCAAATCAACGACCCAATCGTCATTGAGTTGCAATAAATTGTTGAGTACTTCCGACGCTCGGTACATGTCCTTCTTGAAACCAACCACGATCAACTCGGCCATTCTTTGCTCCTTTGCTTTTCTTGAATCGATTTGATCCAGAGTTTGCTGTCATGTCTATGACGTGCTCCGCGATCTGCTGTTGCTTGTGCAATGCCGAGGCCAATCCTAAGTTGCTCAAAATGCTTCAGCTCACGATTCGCGGCGTTGCAAACTGTTCGCGAATTCGCGAGTCTCGCAAGAATTGAGGAAGGCGCGGGCCTCCCTTTACTTGCGCGGCTCACAGTGCGCGACGGGCTGCTGGATGGAGCGCTGAAATGAAATGCTTCTTGATGTCGGGCCAAAATTCTTCGAACGCGTTCGCCGCCAGTCTTCCTGCAAAGCTCTCCGAAGACCGCACGAGTGCATCCCGAGTATTGGCTTCGCCGCGAACGCGCCACGTGTTTGAGAGGAAACTGCTCCCGAAGATCGCGATGTAACGGGCTGAGGCCGGCCCGAACGCTCCGTCGCGGCGCCGAGCTTCGAATGTAAGCCGCACCACATTTCCCACTCGAGCCTTAAACGGCGCGCCTGGCACGCGAAAGTAGCGCGGATCTTCGTGCAAGACGCTGCTCGCGGTCGCCTCCATCGCGTTGCTTGCGGCGACGCCCCCCCTTTGCATTCCGTAGCGATCGGCGAAACCTTCCCAGTGCGGCCCGTATTCCTTGGGCCGGTCGAGGCCAGTTCCAGCCGCTGCCCAAAAGGTCCCGCCTGCCAAGTGGGAAGGCCCTACTGTATTCGTCACGAACCAGCGGAAATTCTGCTGCGATGTCATCGGGTGGTACGGCTCATCGAGCGTCTGCGATTTCAGAGGGGCTAATAGGGAGATGAGCGGTGCATGTTCTGACTCGGCAGGTCGTTCTGACGTTTCTGAATGGGGCGGGTTGGTGCCTGCATTAGATGCAGTGGCTTGGGCCCTTGCAATGAAACTGGTTCCGGAGTAAGTGGCAGCTGCCGCTGCGAAGCGAAGGAAAAGGGCGCCTGCGCGAATTGCCTTTCTGCCGGATCCGAATCGCGCTCCCTTTCGCAACATGGCGCCCGCTTTCGTGGTTCAGGCTGCATCCTTGACACGCCACTTCGCCGTCTACAATTTAGGCGGCTTTGTACGAGCCCTCTTTAAACAGGCTGTGGAGGGCTCCGGCGAAGCCAACCAAGGACGAACCGTCCAGTATGAGGTCAACGCCGATCGCCAGACCGATGAAGAACGCGCTCGAAGCCGTCCAATTCACCATGATTACCACGCCCAGGGCTACCGATACCGCGCCGGCAAAGGCGGTCCAACCCCAGCGCGGAAACCGAATGACACCGGCCGCTGCCATGCGAAAAATGCCTCCGACGACAAACAGAACCGCCAGCACCATTGTCACCGCTTCTGCGCCGGCGTCAGGGTGACGCAGCAAGAGATAGCCGGTCACGCACCGAATAATCGCGCTCAGCAAGAAAAGGAACACGCCGCTCGAGGTCCATGCCCGAAAGGCATTGACGAACGACAGTATTCCGCCGAACACGAGGATCCATCCGAAGACTAAGATCGACACGGTGGTAGCCGTCTTTGCTGTCGCTATGCACACGCACCCAAGAATCACCAACAATATCCCTACCGTGAGAAACCAGCCCCACGATTTTCTTACTTCTTCCATTCCTGCCGAGAATGCTTCCGAGATTGTCGTCATTGTGTTTCTCCTTTCGCAAAGAATTGAATTGCATCTATTTCAGGCCGAGCCCCTCGAACCCAAGATCGATGAGATCAGCGCACGAACGTCTCCGCAGCGTCTTTGGGAACCGAAATTGGTCGCGCCGTCTTTGGATCCGAGCTGAATTTCCCGAACACCGCCGGATTCTGTCGGAAATGCTGTTCCAGCGCTTTCTCGCGATTCTCGTTGCCCGGATGGTCTGACAGGAGTTGAGGCACCTGGCCCATATCAGCGTTCTGGAAATCCTGGAAAAGCCATACGAGCCCCCACGGATTGTACCCAGTAGCCGCACACACGTCTGAACCGGTGATGTCTGCCTGCGATTCCACGTCTCGCGAGTAACTGAGAGAGTGGAGCTTGCCCAGAAGAAGAATCGCGAGAACGTGGGCGCGGGTGGGGCCAAGAAGAATCGTGGCTCCGATTTCGCGCGCTTCAATTTCCTGTTGCCTCTTCATCAAGGTTACGGTGTCGTGATGGATCGTGTGCGACACCTCGTGACACAGCGTGCCGGCCAGCTCGTCGGTGTTCTTCACAAAGTAGAGCAGCGAATCCACTACGTAGACGTTGCCGCCGGGAGTGGCGAACGCGTTTGGCTGTGCTTCATGAACCAAATAAAATTTGAACGGATGGTTGTAGCGGGGCTGGGCCGCGCGCGTTATCGAGTCGGCAATCGGTTTCAAGACGTCGTAGAGAGGCGAGGATTCCACGATTTCGCCCTTGGTCTTCAGGTCGTTGTAGACTTCCTGGCCCATCTGAACTTCTTCGTCCTGATTACCGGCACTGTTGCTGCTTTGACTGGGCGACTGGGCCTTGAAGGTTCCCAGCGGCGCCAGGCACGCTGCGGCTGCAACGGAACACAAGAGCAGTCTCGGAAATATTCGATGTGAGTTCATGCCCGTGCCTCGTCGGCCTTTGCTTCGGCCTCATCCAGCGCGCAGGGAGCGTGTCCACAGTCGCACTGGAGTTCCACTTCCTCGATATCGTCAGCTTCCGAACAAAAGTCGCTGCAGTACTCTTGTCCGAACTGAACTTCGCAGTTGCATTGGTCGTGAGCGCACTTCTGTTTGCTTTTTGCATCGATAATGTAATCCATATCTCACCTCTCAGTTTCAAAAATTCGTACACGCACTTTCTGCGGGGCCGCGGCCAGTACTACTGGCCGAAAATGGAGTCGAAAAACAAACTGCGCGAGCCCGACGACGACCAGGATTCGACCGACCAGCATCGTCTTGATCGTCGTCAGGGCCAGTGGACAACCATGGCCAGCAGCGTGACGAGCGGGAATAGATTGACCATCAGCTCGCTTACTCCCCTGCGTGCCTCCCTCTCGCCCGTCGTATTCCTTCGTGCAAACATACACTTCTCCTGCCCGGTTCGGCATTGATTTCAGGACTGTCGTACCGCTACGACGAGTCCGTGGAAGCCTGAAATCGATCAGGCATCCCCTGCTAGATGCTTGTCTGGGCCGCTTTGGCCTTCATTGCGGCTGCCTTGACCTTAAGGATCTCGGCCTTCGCTTTTGCAACGCGTTCCGCTGCCTCGCGCCGCTCCTTCGCTCTCTCCAGTTGAGCCTGGATCTTGGAGTCGAGCTGATTGATCTTTTCCTGCAGCTTTGCTTTGCGGTCTGCGTGAGCTTGAGATTGCTCTGCCTTCATCTGCGCGACGTCAGCTTTCATCGAGGCGATGTCTTCGTTGTTCACCGTGTGCGTCACGTCCTTCAACGCCCGGCGGAATACAACTCCACCAATCGATTCCATGCGGACGTCCACGGGAGTGGTCCAGTCTTCTTGAATTTCCGCCACCAGCGCATACCTGTTCGGCAACAATTCCTTGTTGACGTCGTCGATAAAATCTTCGCCGATTCTCGTGTTGTGCAGGTCGGCTGTGCTGCCCGCCAGTAGTCCCACGCTCGCCCCTACGGCCACGCCAGCGGGTCCGCCGAGCACGCCAATTAGGCTTCCCACGGCAGTACCCAGAAGGGTTCCGAGCGGCCCCGGATCATCGCTCTGCCGCACGCTCGTAATGCCGTCGCCATTCTTTGCTACTATCGCGTCGGCGTAAACGACGATGCTGCCCTCTGCATCCAGTTGCAGAAGCGCCCTTTTTCCCTCGTACGCCTTGGGCTCCGTTCCAAAAACCACCACCAACATTCTGTCCATAGTGTTTCGCTCCTTTTCCTGCCAAGTAGTGCTGCGCTTTTGTGAATGCAACGGGAGCACCAATCGTAAGGGCTTGAAAATACAGGGGCTGGCGACTCGTGGAGGCTTAGTGGGCTCGCGAATTCGCGACCTTTCGCGAAAAACCAATTTGGAGCTTAAGAGGGGAAAATTGGCCTCGGTTAGGAGCGATTGACGAGGACAACTATGCTCCGCGGATCGACCCGATAGGTTTTACTCGGGACTTCCGTCTCGGAGCCAGGATCGGCAACATCGTCGGGCGAACGCTGTGCCGTGTTCACTGCGAGATACCAACGCCTTCCCGGCACTGTCGGCAGGTCAAATTCGAGGCTCTCCCAAAACATGTTAAACATGATGTGCAGGTCGGGGTCCCCATCGAAGCCCGCCAGCGTCATGGCGAGAGCGCGCGCCATTGAGTCGCCCCATCCCGGGCAATTGAGTTTCGTGCCGTGCCAGGAAACGTCGGTCAATCCCCGCTCGTTCGTCGAGCCGTCGAAGAATTGCGCGCGCCGGACCGCTTTGTGCGCCTTCCGAAATCGATTCATCCCCTTGAAGAACCGCAGAAGATCCTCATTCTTACTCACCAGAGTCCAGTCAAACCAACTCACCTCGTTATCCTGGCAGTAGGCGTTGTTGTTGCCTCTCTGGGAGCGCCGCACCTCGTCACCGCTCAGAATCATGGGAATTCCCCGCGACAGCATCAAGATGGCTATGAAATTTCGAATCTGTAGGGCACGAATTGAATGGAGTGCAGGATCGCCTGAATCGCCCTCGGCGCCGCAGTTCCAGCTAAGGTTCTCGTTAATGCCGTCGCGATTCGATTCGCCATTGGCTTCGTTATGCTTCTCGTTGTAGGAGACCACGTCATTCAGGGTGAAGCCGTCGTGGCAGGTCACAAAATTGATGCTGTTCAATGGCGTCCCGCCGCGTTCCTGATAAATATCGGCGCTGCCTGAGAGGCGCGAGGCGATCGCGCCCACCACACCGGCGTCTCCTCTCACGAAACGCCGAACGTCGTCGCGATATCGGCCGTTCCACTCAGCCCAGCGGTCGCCTGGGAAGTGGCCAATCTGATACAGGCCTGCAGCATCCCACGCCTCAGCAATCAATTTCGTGTCTGTCAGGGATTCGTCCAATTCGATTTGCCAAATGAGCGGCGGATGAACGGCCGGCGTACCGTCCTCGCCTCGCGAAAGGATCGATCCCTCGTCAAACCGGAACCCGTCCACATGTGCTTCGCGAACCCAATACCGAAGGCAGTCGATGATGAGCTTGCCGGCTATTGGGTGATTGCAATTGACGGTGTTCCCGCAACCCGAATAATCCATGTAGTACTGCAGTGCCCACGGAACGAGCAAGTAGTACGCGCGGTTATCGATGCCCCTGAAGCAATACGTCGGTCCTTCATGATTGCCTTCATCGGTGTGGTTAAAGACGACGTCGAGAATCACTTCAATCCCAGCCTTGTGCAAGGCTTTCACCAAATCTCGGAACTCTCGTAGCTGGCTACCGCATTCCGGCCTGAGACAGTAGGACGTCTGCGGAGCAAAGTAGCCAATCGTGCTATATCCCCAAAAATTGCGCAGCGGCTTGCCGTCAACGACTCTCAGCACGGCCGTTTGATCGAAGTCAAAGACAGGAAGCAATTCCACGGCTGTAATGCCCAGCGATTTGAGATACGGAATTTTCTCGATGATCCCGAGGAAGGTTCCGGGATGCCTCGCACCGGAAGTGGGAGATTGCGTGAAGCCGCGGACATGCATTTCGTAGATGATGGTCTCTTCCATCGGGCGATTGAGCGGTTTATCGCCCTCCCAGTTGTAATCGGACGTCTCGATCACCACCGACCGAATCGACGTGCTCACATTATCGTCCGGCGTGCAGGCCTTAGCGCGATCCCAGAGCAAATCGGAATTGGCGCGGGCGTAGGGATCGATCAGAACTTTGTTTCTGTTGAACCTCTGCCCGAAGTCCGGCCGTCCATCGATGCGGTAGGCATAGTGAGCGCCGGGCTTGAGTCCGCGCACAAATGCGTGCCAGACGTGGAAGCTCTTGTTTAAATAGGGATCGAACCGAATGGTTTGAAAGGGCAGCAATGAATCGGGAGCTGCAAACAGTAGCAACTCGACGCCGGTTGCTCCTGAGGACGCCAGCGAGAAATTGACGCCATCGGCAGAAGGCGTGGCCCCCAAAGGATGCCGACACCCAGGCTCGACAGGAAGCGGAGCGGTTTTAACAGGCTGACCAACGGCGACCATAGTTGCTCCCTGTGTTGTTCATCCTCAACACTAGCCCGATAATATCAGTGATCTCTTTGTGGTGTGTCTCCTGTGAAATACCCCTGGTCGCGGGAGAAGAAGGCGGTAGCCGGCCGTGGGCCCTAACAGAGGGCTCTCTCTTTGTCCATTTAAGTCTCTTTGTCGAAAACTAGCACGTCGTGGACCTTCCTGCCTCGCTCATTCTTCCCCGTGTAAGTGAGCATCCGCGTCATTCCATCCGGTGAGACCACAATATCCAGAGTCATCGTGACTGCCCCGTTCTTCTTGAAGGTGGTCACCAAATGATTTGGGGCCAGCTGTCTGTTTGAGACGGTGTCAGCAAACGGGATTCCGTCGACGGGCGCGTCTGTGCCGTCTAGCTTGGCTTTATAAGTTTCAAGCGTCTCTCGGCCCGAAGCGTCGATGCCTTGAGCATTGTAAGTCTCGGTGCCGTTCTCGATCTTAATGGTCAGTATCTTGCTCTTCGGGCCGGGCCCGGGATTGAACTTGGACTTGGCCACGTTGAGCCTCCAGGTCCCGGTATTGGGGTCGTCGGCGCCCTGCGCCACGCGCGACAGAGTAATTCCCGCAATCAACAACAGCAAAGCAACCGGAAGGACCTTTTTATTTCGCATACGCTTCCTCCGCCGCCAAAGTCTTGAAGCTGTACTTGTCGATATTCATCGACCTGATCTTCGATTCCAGAGTCGATGCCGGGATACCGAGCTTCGCCGCTGCGCCCGCCGGTCCGGACACTCGCCCCTTCGTTTCGGCCAAAGCAGCGCCAATCGCTTCTCGATCTGTAAGAGATGACCTTCTCAGGTGCGACAGTGTCAGAGGTGCGCGGTAGCAGCAATCCCCGGAAAGCCAGCTCCTCTTGACGCTGAGCTTCCCCTTTTCGTGGATTACCACAGCCCGTTCGATGACGTTTTGCAATTCACGAATGTTTCCGGGCCAGGCATACCGGGATAGCGCTTCCAGCGTTTCGACGGAGATTTCGTCGACGGCTTTGTTCATTCGCCGGGCGAACTGCTTCGCAAAATGATGCACGAGAAGCGGTATGTCTTCGGAGCGCTCGCGCAAAGGCGGGATGCAAATCGGAAACACATTCAGGCGGTAGTAGAGATCGCTGCGAAACTGCTTCTCTGCCACCATCTCTTCCAGGTTGCGATGCGTCGCAGCAATCACTCGAACGTCAACCTTTTTGCTCCGCAAGCTCCCCAACCTCTCGAATTCCCGCTCTTGGAGGACCCGGAGGAGTTTCGGCTGCAGATCTAGTGGAATATCGCCAATTTCATCCAGAAACAGCGAGCCCTGATCGGCCAATTCCACGCGGCCGGCCTTTTGCGTGACTGCGCCCGTGAACGCGCCGCGTTCGTGGCCGAAGAGTTCGCTCTCGAGCAGGCCGCCGGGGATTGCCGCGCAATTCAACTTTACGAGCGTCCGGTTCTTCCGGTGGCTGCGATCGTGAATTGCTCTGGCAATCAGCTCCTTGCCTGTGCCCGTCTCTCCCAGCAGGAGCACTGTTGAATCGCTTGAAGCCACCATTTCTACCAGGTCCAGCACCTCCAGCAGCGCGGGACTCTTGCCCACGATTCCCGCGTACTCCGGTCCACAGGGGACCGCGTCCTGCGGGTGAAGCCCATTCACCTTGACTGCGAAGCCGTTACACGCCTGCGTCTCTTCGCCCCGACCGTAAGGATTCTCAAGATCGATCAATTCCATGGGGACCTCCTCGCATTTGCACTGACAGTGCTTTGATGGTTTGTGTTTGTCGTATTTCGCCCCATTCGTTTCTTCCGTTCTTGGGCCCCATTTTGAAACTCGCCTCGGTTTCGCGCATCCCTCGATAGGCTCATCACTTCGCCTATATCGAGGCTCGCCGCCATAACTCTCTTGGGGTACTGGTGGCTCCTTCATCTGTCACTCCCGATGCGCTGAATGGACCCCCAACCATGAACCCCAACCGCGGGCGTATTGTCATCGATCGCGTCTCGACGCGTCCTTCACAAAACTGTGAAAAAGTGTGAAAAACTCGGAATTCTTCAGCGGACTGCAGGCGAGATCACGAAAATCCGGCGTTGCATCAAAATCCCCCTTTTGAAGCTGTCGATGGGGCCCGTTTAGCGCTCAGTACGTGTGATCGTCGCGGATGTAGACAATATCTGGCCATGATTCACCTCACATGGGCATGTGACGTGAATCACGTCGAGGGAAGAACGCCACGCTAGCGCGAGCTAGTGATTGCGAGTGACGCTCTCGAGATCGCCGAGGTTTTGCGTTTCGAAATCAGCGTGATGAAGCGTTAGACTGGCTGGGCCGACTTAGGCCCAACGTGGGCTCACGCCGAGCACAAGAGCTACGTCTGCCGATCCCTAATTTCGATTCGTTTCCATCCATACAGTCGTGCATCGACCGACCACGCGCCCGGGCCAATCAGAGCAAGTGCTACACCTGTAGTCGCCAACAGAGCGTTCGCCCAGGGATCATAGGGATGCAAAAAACACGCGGTAGCTATCTCGATAATGGCGGCCAGCGCGCCTGCAATCGGCGTCCACAGGCCTGCGAGCAGAAGTACTCCGGCAATCGTCGCGAGGACGTCGAAACTGGCCAGTCCGATCGGGGGTCTCTCTATTAGACCGACGACTCCCTGAGCGACAAGGCCAGAGCCGCAGGCCAATCTCATCAGCAAGAGACCCAGTCCCGGTAGACCGCGCGCGAAGGTTGAAAAGAGGCGTCGCAAAACACTTCAAATTTACTGAATTGCGCGAAGGAGTGTGACCCTCAAAAGGCGGGTTTGCGGTAACTCTTTTGGGTTGCCTAGAGTTCGATAATTCCGCGCTTCAAGCCGATCGTCACCGCGTGGGTTCGGTCGTTGGCGGCCAGTTTCGAGAGGATGTTCCGCACTTGACCTTTCACCGTCTCCTCGCTAATTGAGAGTTGAGCGGCGATTTCCTTGTTGGCTTTCCCTCGGGCCACGAGGTTTAGCACGCGAACTTCCGCTGGCGTGAGCGCGTCCTCCGCGCTGTGTTCGGCGAGTTGTAAGGCCGCGTCCGGCGAAAGCGTCTTTTTCCCGGAATGAACCGCACGGATGGCGTCGAGCAGCTCTTTATGGAGGGAACTTTTCAGCAGGTAAGCCTGCGCGCCCGCTTTCAGCGCCCGCAGCACTTGTACGTCGCCTGTGTAGGTTGTGAGCACGATGATTCGCGCGTTGGGAAATTCCCCGCGAATCGCAATCATCGCATCGATGCCGCTCATTTCCGGCATCTGCAAGTCCATCAGCGTGATGTCCGGCCGGTGCGCTCGAAATTGCTGAATCGCCTCGCGCCCATTCGCAGCTTCCGCGACCACCTTCATGTCCGCCTGCCCAGCCACAAGCCCGACAATCCCCTGCCGCAACAGTGGATGATCGTCCACCGCCATAATCCGAATCAACTCAGAACCGTCACTCATGTCCGCTTGGCACTGTGCTCGACAATTCCCCAGCCAACTACGAGCGCCGGCCCTCTGCAACCTTTTCGTAAGCGTTGCTCGCGGGCACGCTCAATTCTATCTCCGTGCCCGACTCGGGCCCGCTCCATACCTCTAGCCGCCCGCCGATCATCTTGGCTCGCTCGCGCATTCCACGCAAGCCAAAGTGGCCGTCTCGCTCGCCGCCATCAAGAAGTTTCGCGTTGACGCCCTTGCCATCATCCCGCACCCGCACCTGTAGCCGCCCTTCGTCGTAACGAATTCCCACTTCGATCTGTTGCGCTTCCGCATGCTTGAACGCGTTACGCATTGCCTCGCCCGTTATGCGATAAATTTCATCGCGAATAATCGGATGCAGATCTCGCGGCGCGCCTTCCACTTCCACGCGAAAGACGGGAGAATCGCTGCTGCCGTGATGCGACGCCAATTCTTTCCCCAGGGCGTCAATCGAATTCGCCAGGTCATTCGTCACGGTCACCGACGCACGCAAGCCCTGAACCGCATCCCGCCCTTCCGCGATGGCGCGGGCTGTCTGCTCTACGGCGCTCTCGAGCTGTTGTTTGGCCTCCATCGGACGCTCCGGCAAAATGTTAATGGTGCTCTGAAATCGCAGCAACAGCGCCTGAAAACTCTGCAGCAGCGTGTCGTGTAGTTCGCGCGCGATCCGCGTCCGCTCGTTGACCTTTACCTCCAGCATCTTGTTGAATTGCCGGTGCAGCTGTTGGAGTCGAAGTTGATAAATCGCCCACAATAATAGGGCAAAAGCAACAACGCATGCAGACCGAAACCAAATCGTTTGGTACCACGCTGGCATCACACTGAAATCCAGCGCCGCCCCTGTTTCGTTCCAGACTCCGTCGTTGTTGCAGGCGATCACATGAAAGCGGTACTTACGGGGATTCAAATTCGTGTAGAAAACTTCGCGGCGCGTGCCGCCATCCTGCCACTCTTTATCGAATCCATCGAGCCGGTATCGAAATCGTACGCGCTCGGGAATCGACAAGCTCAACGCTGTGAACTGGATTTGAAGACTCCTTGTTAAAGGCGGCAGCGAGGCACCTGTCCAATAAGGATAAGTTTTCCCGTCGGCAGTCAGGGACCGTATGAGAACGGGCGGCGGCAGAGTGTTCCTCGAAATGTGCGTGGGGTCTAACCACGCGAGACCGTTACTTGCTGTAAACCACAAGTGCCCGTCCGTTCCCTGGGCTTCCTTCGAGGATTCCGGCTCTCGAAAGTTTCCAGGAAGGCCATCGAGAGCGTCAAACAGTTCGTAGTGCACGCGAAACGAGGGGTCACTCAGGAATCTTGCTACTTCATCCCCCGCGATGTGAACTACGCCTCGCCGTTCGCCCAACCACAGACTGCCGTCCTGGGTTTCTTCAATGCCCCAAACGGCACGGAAGTGCGAGGCATCCACTGGGACGACCTTTTGAAAACGGCTACCATCCAAGAATGCCAATCCTGACTGTCCACCCACCCAGAGATGCTGGTCACGGCCCCCGATCGCATAAACATCCGCTACAGGAGACTGCTTCCCACTCGAGATGGTCTGTAAGCTCCCATTTTCTATCGAGACGATTGTGCCGCCGTAGTATCCGAACCACAGCCGGCCTTTCCAATCCGTATATTCTGCAAAAGGATACAGCCGCGCGATGGCTGGAGGTGTTTCGAACCGCTTCCAGATGCCATTCTTCAGGCAGAACAAGCCAGCGTGGGATGCGGTCACCCACAACACGCCTGCGTGATCTTCAGTGAGCACCTGGTCTCGAGGTTTCGCCAGCTCTTCCGGTAGAGCAAACCACGTAAATTGGCCGCTACGGAAAGCGTAAAGCGTTGCGCCACTAACCCACCAAATCTTTCCAGATGGGTCACGGTAAGTCGAAAAAATCTGACCTTCTTGTTCGGCTCCCGTATTCGTGCCATTTATGACTGTGTGTCCCCCGTGAACCCGCACCCACAAATTCATTCCCCACACCCACAAATCACCATCGTCCCCGGCGGCAAGAAACGGTTCGCGGAGTGGGACTGGCAACGCGACCGGCACGAAATTGCTCTTGCGGAAACGATCCAGCCCTTTCTGTGTCCCCACCCAGATGTTGCCCTCCCGGTCCTCGAGAACGGGAGGACGGGCTAAATCATCCGTCAGGCCATCCTTTGCCGTGAAGCTCTCGATCAGAGAGCTAAACCGGCCCGGTTTCCCCGTTAGCTGTTCAGGATGCGGAGCGCGGCGAAGTCCGTCTCCAAAAGTGGTTGCCCATAAACCGCCTTCTCGATCAAAGAGAATCCCCACCGACCCAACCCGGATTTCTGTCGCGTCGGGAGGCAGCTGGCTATCGCCGAGCGGGATGGGACGAACCGATCGGGTCGTCTCGGCCATCCACAATTTGCCATTAGCTGCCTGCCCGATCTGAGCGACCTGACCAACGTGAATGCCCGTCGGCTGAAACGCCTTGGCGCCTGGGGGCAGACGCAGCAACGTGTTCTCCGTGGCCACCCACAAGGTCCCTTTACGATCCACAAAGACGGTCTGAGCGGAGCCTGTTGGGAGACCCCAGTTCTCACCGACCTTTTTCCATCCGGTGCCCTCGAATCGCGATAGCCCGCTCTGGCCTGCGACCCAAATCGCTCCTTGAGGATCCTCGGCAAATCCAAAGATCACTCCATCTTGTGACGTATCTCGCGGCAGATAGTTCGTGACGTTTCCGTCCTTCAAGAGACTGATACCTCCGGAACTAAACCCGATCCAGAGACCCGCGTCACGATCCAACAATAGGGCGCGAATTGCTATCCTTGCCAGAGGTCCACCGGACTGCGGCTCATAAAGGTCGAAGGTCACGCCGTCGAATCGGAACAGGCCGTTGTTAGTTCCTAGCCAGAGATACCCGTCCGGGGTTTGCGCCAGCGCTAGTATCGGGCTCGGAGCACCTTCCTTTTCGCCCCACGCCGTGTGCTGATACTGCTGGATCGTCCGCTCCCACTCCTGTGCCGAAGCGGAGATACACGCAAAAAGGCAGATGATCCACGCGAGAGAAGATCGCAGTAGTGGCATCACGTCAACTTAGACTGATTTAGTCCGCGTGCGAACTCTTTCGATACGCGATTGACGCCGGAACAACGAGTTCAACTTCCGTTCCGGAATCCTGCTCGCTCCAAACGTCCAACTGCGCGTCAACTGCTTTTGCGCGCTCACGCATTCCATGCAGGCCGAAGTGCCCTGTACGCCCGTCTCCACTGAGCACCTTCGGATCGATGCCTTTTCCGTCGTCGCGGACCGACACTAGGAATCGCCGCTTGTCATACCGGATCTCCACTTCGATGCGGCTCGCCTGCGCGTGCCGGTACGCATTGCGGAGCGCCTCGGATGCAATCCGATAGACTTCGTCGCGCAATATCGGGTGCAGCTCCCGCGGCGCGCCTTCCACTCCGACCTGAAGCACGGGAGGATTCTGCGCCGCTTTTTCGGACACCGGTTCGGCGGCGAGTTGTGCTGCCAGCGTATTCAGCGACACCGCCAGGTCATTCGTCACGGTCGTAGAGGAGCGCAGACCCTTCACCGCATCACGCCCTTCGGCGATCGCCTCTGAACCCTGTTCGATGGCGTGGTCGAGTTTCTCTTTGGCTTCTTCAGGACGCGCCGGAAGCAGATTGGAGGCGGTCTGAAACCGCAGCAAGAGCCCCTGAAAACTCTGCAACAGAGTATCGTGCAGTTCCCGCGCGATCCGTGTGCGCTCGCTCACTCGCTCTTCCAGGCGCACATGGAACTGCTGCTGCAATTCCCGCCGTCGCCATTCGTAGAGCGCCCAAGCCAATGCAAGAAAAGCAGCCACGCACAACAAACGGAACCACGTCGTTTGGTAGTACGCCGGTGCGACGGAGAAATCCAGAAACGAGCCTTCTTCGTTCCACACGCCGCTGTTATTGCACGCCATCACGCGGAAGCGGTAGTTCCGCGGAGCGAGGTTGCTATAGAACGCTTGCCGGCGATTGCCAGCGTCCTGCCAATCCCGGTCCCGGCCTTCCAGCTTGTAGCGGAAAAGAACCTTCTCAGGAGCGACCAGGCTGAGCGCGGTGTAATGAATCTCCAGATCGCGAATCAGCGGCGGCAAGCGCAGGTGACCATTTGCAACGCCAGTCGAATCAGACGGCGCGTCGTAGGCTTTACGGTCGGCCGTGATTTGCTCGATGTGCACCGGCGGCGGCAGCTTATTGAAGGGAAGATGATGTGGATCGACGATGCTGACGCCATCAACGGTCGCGAACCACAGTTTCCCGTCCACTGACTTCGCCACGTGTGGCGTGTAGCCGCCGGCATCCGCTCGGCTGCTTGCTCCGTCAGAATTGTCGAAAACAGTGGCCTGGATTCTCCGCGTAGCATCTTTGTCTTCGTCCACGGTCGCGATCCAGGCGTCGATCTCGATTCGAGGAATTCGCACCAGCCCGCACGGCATATACATCCAGAACGCATGGTCGTCGTCTTCGACCACCCAATGAACCGCGTCGCAGGGCAAGCCGTTCTTGCTCGTGAGCGTGGCAATCCGACCGTTTTTCAGTCGGCTCAGGCCGCCCTCCGTCGCTGCCCATAGCGTGCCGTCCAGATCGAATCGAAAAAGATTAAGCGTACCCTCGCCTAATCCGTCGGCTGTTCCGTACGACGCGCGAACGCGGCCATCCTTCAAATAGGCCATGCCACCTTGAAAAAACCCAAGCCATACGCCGCCTCGTGAAGGATCAACGGCCAGAGCAGTGGCGTGGTCTTTATGTCCCAGGCTGAGCCAGGGAATTTTTTCCACTTCACCTTTGGGGGGCAAACGTAGAAGACCGACACCCTGATTCGCGAGCCACAGATTGCCAGCGCCGTCTTCGGCGATGCCGTGCACAGAACCTCCCGGAACGCCGTTGACGAGAACAAACCTGCTGTTCTCCAGATAGCCGAATCCTCCTTGTGTGGAAACCCAGATTCGTCCGCGCTCATCCTCAAAAAGGGAGTTAGGGAAGTGTCCATTCAGTTCCCCGTCTGGTGTGGCGCCGGTACGTGGAATCGTAATTTCACCCTTATTCCATCGATTCAAACGGCGCCCAGAGGTAAGCCATACGCTTCCGTCCTTCGTCGCCAGGACAGACATGACGATCGCCTGCGACAGGCCTTGCTCGACGGAAACGGTGGTGATCGCAAACTCGCGAAAGCGGTCAAGGCCCCCAGTTGTGGCGACCCAAATATTGCCTTCGCGATCTTCGAACAACGCAACAATCCTATCGCCAGAAAGGCCGTCGGACTGCCCAAATGCGTCCGTTTTTCCCGAGTGCGCGTGCTTGAGCCCGCGATCTAATGTTCCCACCCAGAGACCTCCGCCGCGATCGCGAAGCAGCGTGATAGGATAAAATTGTTGGCGTGCGCCTTGAAGGGGATACGCCTCAGTCCTCGCATTGACTACTTTTCTGATTTCGTTGCGGGTACTTATCAGCAGCGCCCCGTCGTCGCCTTCCGCAAAGCCTTGGGTGGCATCCAAATTGTTTGGCAGCGAATAGAACTGCGGCCGGCCAGGTTTCCATCGCCACAGGCCGTCCTTCACCCCTACCCAGAGATTGCCCTTCTTGTCCTCATATAAGCCAACCACTCCCGGGCCGAAAGTGCCATCCTCTCCATAACAGTGCACGCCACCGGTTTGAATCGCGCAGAGCCTCCCGTTGGGAATCCCGACGCCGCCCGCCCACACTGTACCGTCACCGGCTTCAATCAACCTGAAGACGCTGAGTCCAGAGAGTTCCGGATACTGGATGAGCCTGCCATCCTTCCAACTGACAAGGCCGCGATCCGTCCCAATCCAAAGAGTACCGTCGCGAGTGGCCAGCAGACCCACGACCCTTCCCGCCGGCAAGTTTTGACCCGCTGGCGGCTGCCAGGCAACGGCCCTGACTCCATCGAAGCGCAGCAACCCAAACTCCGTTCCGAGCCAGAGATAACCGTCAAGCGTCTGCGCAATCGACAAGATTTCGCCTTTGGCAAAACCGTCGCGGACTTTCCACGACGTGTGCGCGTATTGGCTGACGTCGAGCGATGGATCGAGCGCCGACGCGCACGGGCACCAACCCAGCAGCATTCCGGCTACGACAAACCCCACCCCCACCATGCTTCGCGTTGTTAGGCGGAGCGATCCCATAGGCTCCAAATCTTACTCTTCTTTAGCGTGGCGGAGGGCTCTCAGCATCCCTCCTTTGAGGAATGGCCTGCGCCATTTTGAGGGCCACCTGTTCCCGCGTTTCCCTGCGGTAACTGCCGTCTGTGAGGCAGGTTTCCTGGCTGCCACGATCGCTTTCTTTTTGGCGCTTGTCAGGGTTTATCTGTGTTCATCTGTGGTTTCGAAACTTATCCCCTTTCCAAAAGTCCGAGTAGTACTCGCGTGTGCGCCCCGGTAGGCGAAGAAAAAGCTAATCGCAACAACTCCGGATTCCAAAAATCACCCCAACCCCATGAAAATATGACCCATCGCAAAAGTTAATCGCAACAAAAACGCCACTTCCGCTCCGCCTGATCTTTGTCCCTCGCTCGCAAAACGCCTCTCGCTTTTTCGTAAGTTCAGGTCACGAAGTTCGCGAATTCGCGAGCGAATCCCTGCCGTCTGATCCTCGAGTTCCCGCTCTTTCAATCACTTAGCAGTGGCCTGCCTATTGCTACATCCGAGAGAGCGGCTAATAGAGTCGTCTGTAAACGAAACGCGAGAAAAGGAGAAACACATGACTACGCATCACGAAAGCGAAACAAAGCAAGCGATCCACGAGAAGCTCGAGTCTCAAGTCAATTCAGCAGTGGCGAAACTGGAAGCCCTGAGATCGCGGGCGGAAAACATCCACGCGAACGCGGACGCCGCGAAGGCGATCGCCGAACTGGCAGTCAAGAAACAGGCTGTTGAGCACTTGCTGCAGCAAGTGAAGAAATCGCAAGGCCATGAATGGGAGCACTCGAAGGCCGCTCTCGTCGCACACATTGCGGAATTTGAGGCCTTGGTGAAGGGCATCGAGTCCAGGGAAAAGGCCAAAGCAAAGGCAAGTTGAGCGCGATTTTGTGCGTGATGTTGATCGTCGAATCGAAAAAAGCACCGCCCCCATATGTGAGAGGGCAAGGAGGATTGTGGTGAATCACAAGAATTGGAGACAGGTTTCGGTTTTTGCAGCGGCCTTGGCGGCAATCGCCTTGGCGTTTACGCCTGCTTCACGCTCCGCGCAATCGGACGATGAACAGGCCGACAAAGTCAACAACGCGGCTGAACAGTCCGTAAAAGCCGCCAAAGCGTTCGACGCGATCATGCAGGCTCCGGACAACGCGATTCCACAAGATCTGCTGGCGCGCGCGAAAGCCATCGCCGTGTTCCCTCAGGTCATCAAGGCAGCTTTTCTTGTTGGTGGGGAGGGTGGCCGGGGAGTCGTCAGCCGCCGTACGGAAAACGGCTGGAGCGATCCAGTCTACTTCCGAGCTGGAGGCGCTAGCGTGGGATTCCAGTGGGGAGCATCAGCGACGGATTTCGTTCTGCTGTTTATGACCGATGACTCCGTCGCAGGTTTGATGAAGGACAAGTTTGAGCTCGGAGCCGAAGCGGCCGTCGCTGGCGGTCCTGTCGGCCGCAACGCAAGCGCAGGAACCGACGCCACGATGCACGCCGAGATTTTGTCCTACTCCCGCAGCCGGGGTGTATTTGCGGGTGTCAACCTTAAAGGTGTGATCGTGCGTCCGGAAGACGACTTGAACCGTGCGGTCTACGGCAAACGTGCGCGTTCACTCCTCCGAGACGACTCGAATCCCGAGGCTAAGCCCCAAGCGGATATCCCGGCGTTCCCGGAAGCGATTAGCAAGTATGCGTCAAAGCCTGACGATCAAGATGACCAAAGCAGTGACCAGCAGTGAAAACAGGATTGCGATTCGCGGAGTTTCGTAACTTCGAACCCCCCGGCGAGACGGGAGCAAGCACTCGACTCCCGTCTCAGCCGGATTCACGAAAGGAGAAAAGTCATGGCGGAAAATGGCAGTAGCATTGTTGATGTTCTGAAAGAGACCACGGGAATGTCCATTGGATGGGCGATCGTTATGCTGATTCTAGGAGTTTTCGCAATCGTGATGCCCTTCTCCACCGGCATAGCCGTCTCCGTTCTTGTCGGTTGGATCATTGTGTTCAGCGGCTTTGCGTATGTGGCTTACGCGTTTGCCGCGCAGGGAGCCGGCACGTTTATCTGGCGGCTGTTGGTCGGGATCGTCTACGTGTGCGGCGGCGGATATCTTGCATTTCATCCGGGCATCGCTCTGGAGTCCCTCACCCTCGTGGTCGCGGCAATTTTCCTGATCGAAGGCGTAACCGAAGTTGTCGTCTTCTTCCAGGTTCGCTCTTTGCCAGGATCCGGGTGGATTCTGTTCGACGCTCTTATCACTCTTGCTCTAGCGTACGTGATTTTCCGGCCCTGGCCATCCAGCTCCTCATGGGCCATTGGAACGCTGCTGGGCATTAACCTCATCGTGAGTGGTGTAACTCGCCTGATGTATTCGGTGACCGCTCGCAAAACCCTGAAGGCAATTGCCTGACAACCGTCGCTGCCATGCGGGCGATCGAGGCCCGCATGGTGGCTGCGATTCACAACAATCCTCGGCGAAAAGCCCGACCGAGCCCAGATCGACGATAACGAACGAATAAGAGGAGTGCGGAAATGGCAGCGTTGACGCTAAGTTCACTGAATGTTATTCCGCCGGCGGGCGGCAGTACACGCCAGGCGCTCGCTGCAGCACGAAGAGAAAGACCGCGAAAGATTCACTCACTCGCCTGGCTGCAGCCGAATCCCGGCAAAGACATTGTCGCGACCGTTGCGGCCGTTGCGAACGAAGGCGCGAACCAAGACTGGGCTGTCGTTCAAAAGGCTCTTGCAGGCGACCCAGCCGCCCAAGAGAAACTCTTCGCCCGCAACACGGATAAGCTCTATCGCACCGCATTCTCTCTGCTCCGTAACAAAGAAGACGCAGAAGACGCAGTGCAAGACGCATTGTGCAAGGCATACGCTAGCCTTCACACGTTTCAGGGCCGTTCGTCGTTTCTAACTTGGCTCACGCGCATCGTCATAAACGCCGCCCTCATGTCCCGCCGCCGCAACAACGCGCATCCAGAATCTTCCTTGGATCAAGCCCTCGAGAGCCAGCAAGAACAGTTGATGTCCCGGGCCGTTGATGCGCGGCCCAATCCCGAAGAACTCTGCGCGCGGAACGAAATCCATGCATTGATTGAATCCCGTGTGCGGCAACTGCCTGCGAACCTCGAATCAGCGTTTCGCTTGCGCGCGGAGCAGTCGCTTTCCGGCCGGGAGTCGAGCTTGGCGCTCGGCATACCGCCGGGAGCTTTCAAATCCCGTATCTATCGAGCGCGCCGGAAACTAGCAGCTGGATTGCACCGATCGCTTGCTACTATGGCTCGCGCGTAGACAGGGTGACTGGCCACTCGTGGGACGGACAAATCACCGAGGCGCAGAGATGGGCGATCGCAGAAAAACTCCGAATCGAGCTGCTTTGAGCCGGCTTGCTACGCTCGCCGGCGCCGTGCTGTTGACGATCGCCCTGATCCCTCGCTCCGGCTTTTCGCAATCGAATCCGGTCCTCGAAACCTTCTTCCGTCAAAATATCGGTCTCAGCGAAGATCAGATCGCCGCCATTCGTAGCGGACAGGCAGTCTCGAAAGTCCTGCCTTCTCGAATTCCTGCTGAAGTTTTCCTGTTTGGCGCCGTCTACATTCACGCCGCTCCAGAAGCTTACATCCGCTTTGCCCACGATTTCGATCGTATGAGGAAGCTCCCGAACTATCTCGCTCTCGGCGTGTTCAGCAATCCTCCTCAGCTCTCGGATCTAAAAGGTTTTGCCCTCGACAACGACGACATTCAAGCTTTAAAGAATTGCAAGCCAGGCGACTGCCTGATTCAAATTCCCGCCCAGTCCATCGACGATCTCCATCGCTCCATCGACTGGTCCGGCTCCAACGTCAACGACGAAGTGACTCAACTGCTTCAGAAAACTGCGCTGCAGCTTCTCGTAAACTATCAGCGCGAAGGCAACCAAGCTCTCGGTGTCTACAACGATAAGCAGGACCCCACTCTGGTTCCCCAGCAGTTCTCTTACATGCTCAGTTACAGCAAAGTGCTGCCTCAGCGTTTGCCGGATTTCTACCAGTATCTCGTCGACTATCCGAATGCGAAGCCCGCAAACGTCGACGACATCTTTTACTGGGCCAAGGTGAAATTCGGATTGAAGCCGACCCTGCGTATCGTCCAGGTGAGCACTTTGCGCGGAAATCCTGGCGCCGATGTTGCCTACGCCATAGCCGAAAAGCAGCTTTATTCCAGCCATTACTTCGAGACCGCACTCGACCTCTCGTTTTGCGTCCGCGGAGATCAGGACCCCGCGAAGCCAGGGTTTTATCTGATGATGGCGATGGGTTCCGAACAAGCAGGCCTGACAGGTCCAAAGGGTTCAATCGTCCGCAAGGCGGCCGTGGGCCGGTCAGCTTCAAATCTCCAAAATGCCTTGACGACGATTCGGAATGCCCTGGAGAGCAACCAGTAGGCGTGTGAGTCGTTTGAAGCCAACCTGTGACTGGGTTTGAGGTCGAAACGGTTTCACATAAGATCGGAGTCAGAACTCCGCCCACTCTGGGTTATTGGTCGGCAAAAGTCTTCCCTGTCACGAAGCTATCATTTTGAACTAATGTTCGATCTGCACCGCTCTACCGAATCCAGTAAAAATGCCCGCGCATCAATGAACGGGATCGCGCTCGACGGTGCCGTTGAATCGAAGAAACTCTGTTCCCATCATCGAGCTACTTTTTTCTCTTCCTGATCCACAGAAACACAAGAATGGCTACGAAGGCGATGGCCATAACGATGGCGAGATTTCGCTCGAAGCGTTGCGCCCCCTGATTCCAACCTTCACCGAGAAAATACCCCACCGCGATGAAGGTGCCCGACCAAATCAACGCACCAGTGTAAGCGAAAATCGAAAACACGGGATACTCCACAGAAGAAGCACCGGCCGCGTAGGCGGTCAAGTGGCGCACGCCCGGCACGAAGTAACCGACGACGAGAATCCACTCACCGCCCCTGCGAAACCAGTTCTGGGCCTGTTCGATGCGGTCAGGCGTCAACCGAAGGACCTTCCGCCAGCGCTGAGGAAGGTAGAGCTCCGAGGCCCTGCCGAGACCATAGCTCATGGTAATGCCGCAGACCGCGCCGAGGAACCCTGATACGAATGCCCCAAGGGCATTCAGGCGATGATGAAATGCGAGATAGCCGACGAACATCAGTAGTGTCTCATCGGGAACAGGCAAGCCGACGATACCGAGGGCCAGCAGTACGAAAATTCCGGCATAGCCGTAATGAGTGATGAACTGAACTGCGGCTTGCATCACTCGTCGGACACGTCGTCGGCGGTGCTCGGCGTTTCATCCTTGGGAGGGGGCGGAAGTTTGCGGCCGACGCCGAGATGGTCATAATTGAGCGCGGCGTTTAGGACGAGCATAAAACTACCGTGGGTTTCCTGACGCCACATCGGGTTATTCGCGAAAAGGACCACGTGACCACGGCCAACGGGAACGTCGATAACCGCAGGCGCATCGGCGAGTTCGCTGCCGCCGGCCAGCATGCCACTGACCCACAGGTTCGATTCGTCGGCAAAGCGCACCACGACGCGCGGCCACATTTCGGAAGGCGGAATCGAGGAGCCCTGTACTTCACGAACATCAGGCGGGATGTAAGTTTCCTGTTCGGCGCGCGTGCGATGCGGCTCTGGCGCCTGCGGATTCCAAGGGCGCCCCTGAGGAACATCGGGATCGCTTACGGAGCCCCGTCCGCTCGGCCTGCCCTCATCAGCACCGCCCTCGCCCCCACCGCCAAAGAATCCACCGGGAGCAACCGAAATGCGAAATACCGGCGCTTGGCTGAAATAGAGCGCGAGGTCGTCGTCGTAACCGTAGGCAATAGGGCTGCCCTTATCTTCGACCTTCGCATTGAAAATCGAACCGCGAGCCTGAAGTTGCCGTGTTGGGACAATGGAAACCCCGGACGTCATGCCCAGATCAATTGGAAGTATGGTGCTGGAACTCACGGTAATGAAAAGTCCGCCGTCCTGTGCGAATTCCTGGAGATGGGCCGCTCCTTCGAGGCCCATGCCGCCGCGAATATCGTCGGTGTGATCGATGGTGCCGAGATTCGGAGTGAGGTCTGTGGTTTTCCAGGGAATTGCACCGCCGAAATCGGCGCCGTTGGGAAGCATTCTCTTTGGCAACCCGTTGATGAGCGACGCGAGGTTGTTGCCAGCCGGCGGAAAAATGATGACGTCGAATTTGTCTTTCAGGTCGGGGGTGTCACGAATAACCTGATCAGAAATGTAGGAATACGGAATTTGAGTTTCATCCAGAGCCAAGCGGAACCAGCCTTCGGACTGTGTGTTGGTCCACGTATGGAGCAGCGCAATACGGGGGAGCATGATTTCGTGCCGCGCGACCTTCACATCAGAGGCTGCTGCGTGAACGCTGATCCCGAATTCCCTTGCTGAAGATTCGAGGCGCTGCTTCAGGTCGGAAGGATTTCCGTCGACGGGAATGACGAATGAGCCTGCAACATAGCGTTGGCCGTCGGCATCGAAATTCTCTTCTGCGCCGAACATTTTCACGTCCTTCAGCTTGAAGCGAAAGGTCGCCAGTGTAGGCTCGGCAGTTGCGTTGACGATGTAGACCTTCGCTGCCCCGGCGCCAGTGAGTCCACCTTGGTAGGGAGCGGGATTTGCAACCAGAGTCATCGGTACTTTCAGGACCGCCGCGTCGCTGACGCGCACGGTCTTCACGTTGATAAGGGGGCCCATCGTCCAACCAGTGTCGTCATACGGAGTTGGGTCGTGAATGTTGAAATATTGAGTGTCGAGCAGCATGTCTGCCATGCGGCTATAAGGCTGGTCCATGCGGACAATGTAGCTGCCTGCGGGAAGCTTTAGGGTCTTGGCAGCAGTGGCCGATTTTGGCGAATCCGCTTTCATCTGGGCAGAGCTACCACCCGATTTCGTTGCGGGTGCCGAACTCTCGAATTTGTCGCTCGCAGGAGCCGAAAATTCTTCCGACTTAGCTCGCGACTGGATGCGTTCGCTGCCGCCGGCCGCTGACGCCTGAACTTCAATTTCGCGGTCAATGCGGTTTACTTCCACGCCTTGCTGTTGAAGGAGCCGAACGAGTCGCACCTGCAGCGCGAGGCGGCGGCCATCGTTGACAATGGCCCAAGCCGCAGGACCTTCCGTCGTGGCCTTGGCGATTGACCGCTTGCTCTTTAGATAAAAATTCGAAAGGAAGGCCTGCGCGTGATCCGCTGTGTATCCCAGCGCAAAAAGGACGCCACTTTCTTCCATGTTCGTGTTATCGCGCATCGACCAGGTGATCTTGGGGAACGGCGGATTCTGCCGATACCACTCGCGGGAAGTGTCCTCAGGGCCGAGAGTGCGCAGGCGCGTATCTGCGCCGCCATTTCCAAAGGTTTCGTAGAAACGGCCGATGGCGTTGTGGCCGGTGGCGATATAGAGCATGTAGTTGGGTGCCCAGCCGTCGTAGAAGCCATGCGTCCAAACGCCGGGCACTCCCCGTTTGGTGAACTGCTCGATCTCGTAGTGCGCCATCTCCTGAAATTCGCTGAAGACGATAGGATCGAGCCAGGCGTTATAAGGGCCCGTGCCGGTCATGGTGTAAAGGTAAGGAATCGATTCGTGCAGATCGTGGAGCACCTGCGGATGCCATTCGAGGAAATTTCTCATTTGCGATTTTGAGAGTTCGAGGGCCATTCCGATGTTGTCGCGATTATTGTCATGTGCCACATAGTGGCCCCAATAGATCAGATTCGGCGCAGGTCTGTCGGGATTGGCTTTGCGGTAGTTATAGACGTCCACCATGCGATCGCGGCCGTCTACTTCAAGAACCGGCGTGATGAGAAAGATGACGTTCTTGCGGATATTGCGGATGTAAGGTGTATCTTCGACGGCGAGGCGATAGGCCAGCTCCATGAGCATTTCCGGAGACCCGGTTTCGGGAGAATGAATCGAACCCGATGCCCAATAAATGGGTTTGCCCGTCTCGATGAGCTGTTGCGCTTCTGAATCGGTTATCTTGCGCGGGTCCGCGAGCTTAGCGGTGATTTCTTTCAGGCGCTCGAGTTGCGCGATGTTCGATTCGTCGGTAACAGCAACGAGCATAAAGTCGCGGCCTTCTTCGCTCTTTCCCGCATTGAAAATCTTGACGCGAGGGCTGGCCGCGGCGAGAGCGCGAAAATATCGGTAGATGTCTTTCGTGTAAGTGAGTTTGTTGGGCGTGCCGATTACGTAGCCCAAGACTTTGTCGGGCGATGGAACGGTGTCAGAGGCGGGGAGGTGGTCCACGAGCTCCGTGAGAAGATCCGATTCGGTAGTGTATTCCTTTATCTTTGCCGTATAAGCTGCGTCATTTTTCGAGGTGGATGATGCAGGGTTTTGATCTTGTCCCAAAGCGGACAAAGCGCCCACGCCGACAAGCACGAAAGCGCCCGCCAACATCGCCATACAGAGATTTCTTCGCGCCGCCCCACATTGCACCGCGCGCATGGGAGTCTCCTTTGATTGCCCAGATGAATTGCCCAGCGAGTGTAACGGACGCACACTACCATGTCTGCGTTTCCAGCCTGAGCCTTCTTTTGGGTCACACGTGGGATGAATACAGCGCGGACGATGATTTCGGGTACTGTTGGAAAACTGCAACTCGGCTAGGAATCGAATCCCTGTTTGGATTCGCGTTCCGACTCCAGATGGGAGGCCGTTGCTTTGGATTTTGCAGCATTCTTTTTGGCGATCTCCTGCAACAGAATCTGCAGATGCTGGACGACTGCATCCATCAATTCTGCCGAGTCGTCACCGTTCGAGGCCGTCTTAGACATCAAGTCCGCCTTATGAAGCTCGAACTCGCGGGCTACCTCTTCGACGGTGGTGGCGGGAACCGGCCGAATCTGTTCGACGAAAGCATTGATGAGCGAATGCTCACACAACAAATTTGCGATGCGAGGAATGCCATTCGAGTGCCTGTAGATGGCGTCGATAGCTTCCAAAGAGAATATTGGCGTTCCGTTGCAGCCGGCGATGCGCAAACGCTCCGCAACGTAAGATTGCACCTCTTCGCGCGAAAGCGGCATCGTCCTGCATCGGATCGTGATTCGCTGGCGCAATTGTCGCAACTGCGGGTCGCGCAGCTTTTGCTCTAGTTCAGGCTGCCCAGAGAGAACGATCTGCAGCAACTTCTCACTGGAGGTCTCCATGTTTGTCAAGAGTCGAATTTCCTCTAGAACCTGAGCAGAGAGGTTCTGCGCTTCGTCAACGATTAGCACGGTAGTGCCGCGCTGGCTATAGCGCTCGATCAGCCATGTATTCAGCTTCAGGAGTCGCTGGCTCTTTTCGTGCGATTCGCATTCAATGCCGAGATCGGCCAGCAGGTAATCGAAGAACTCGCTTTCATTCAGACGCGAATTGAAAATGAACGCCGTGGCGACGCGCTCTTCCTGAAGCCATTCGAGCAGCCGGTTGAGCAGAGTTGTTTTGCCCGTTCCCACTTCGCCGGTAAGCAAGAGGAAGCCCTTGCGATTCTTGATCCCGTATGCGAGGCCGGCTAAGGCCTCCCTCATTGTTGCCGTGAGGAACAAGAAGCGCGGGTCGGGATTCGGGTTAAACGGGTTGGCGTGCAGCCCGAAAAATTTTTTGTACATAGAAGGACGTCAGCGCACTGACATCCGGATAGGAACAGTATAGCGCGTCAGGAGGGCAGAAAATAGACGGCGGAGCAACGCAACCAGCAAAGTCGCGACGGCAGAACCATTCCTGAGCCGCCAAGCTTTTGCGCCAGCCGTCTGCAGGAGATGGGGGCTGACCGCATTAATTTAGGGAACGAATGCTGCAGCCTGATTTGAACGCGAACTTTGCGCGTAGTCCGAATTCACGGACGTGACAACGTAGTAGTACGTTTGCCCCACACTAACCGTCGAATCATTGTATTCCGTGGAGGCAATCGAAGAGGAATTCAACGCGGTGTAGGGCCCTTCTTGCGTCGTGCTGCGATACACAAAATAGCCCTTAGCTTCCGAGACGGAGTTCCACTTGAGAGACACTGAATAAGAGGTTGGAGGGAGCGGGGAAACGCCGGTGCCGGACAAGTTGATCGTCGGCGAAGTGGTTGCGTTACTGGCGAGCGTTATTTTCCCTATGAACGTGCCTACTGACGACGGTGCGAAAGTTCCGTCCAGCGTTGTGGACTGTCCGGGCTGAAGGACGGTGCCATTCGCTATTCCGCTTTCGCCAAAACCAGCGCCTGCCACGGCCACGCTCGAAATGGTCACCTTCACATTCCCGCTGTTTTTGACGGTGATAGGGGACGATTTCTTCGTTCCCAGTGTCTCATCGCCGAACTCGAGGCTAGAGGCGCTCGCCGAAAGCGAAAGAACGCGGGGTACTCCGGTGCCGCTGATAGAAATCGAATACGCTTGGATTCTCCCGGCGACCAGATAAACCGAGCCGGCGTACTTCTCGGTTGCCGTGGGCGCAAAAACTATGTTGAAAGTAATACTCTCCCCGGGTGGGACCAACAGAGACGAAGGGAGATTCGCGAGCTGAAATCCGCCGCCCAACACGCTAAAAGGCGACAGGGCTGTCGTGACGGAAAGATTGTTGTGGACCTTGACTGTTTGTGAGCTCGTCGCGCCGATAGGAACGTCGCCGAAACTGATGTCGGATGGCGTTATGGCGACGTCTGATACGCTTTGCGGCGTATTGGCCCGCGTCCCAGGTGGGCTGAAGAGCGTCACAGCAAAAATGATCAGAGTTGCCCACCTAACGGTTTTTGCTGACGGGTTGTGGTTTTGTTTAGCTGCCGGATGGAATGAAAAAGAAAGGGTCCCGTGGCCGAATTTCATGACGGGACTGTAAGCGGCGGAAAGAGATGCGACTACTGGTCAGGGGCACCGCAGTGGTACAGCGGAGCTTTGCCTGGTCCTTGACTGAACCTTCTGGACCGCCAAGGATGTCACTGGACTGACCTCGATGCCACTATCGATTTGCAATACGATCGGCTTGTCCCATGATTGCAGAGCTGGGGCGGAGGCGTTGATTGGTAATTAAGATCGCCACTCGTCTGCTGGTTGGGGCCATTGTCCTTTTCGCCGTGTTGTACGGTAGCGACTACGCTGTTGCGAAGGTCCGACTAAAGAAGAATACAGCGGGTTCTCTTGAATCCGTGAAGATTCAGCCGATGTATGTGATTCCACACAAAGACAGCCGCGCGGAATACGTGTTCGGCGATCCTCAAATGCAAACATGCCTGCATTCGATTTTTCCGCATTTCGGGTATAGCCCTTGCTGGTATGTGAAGAGGAATTCGCAGCCGACGATTTCGATGACGATCGTTGCGGCGGTTCCCGAGGTTTGGCGATAAACGGAAACTTGCGGCTATTGTTTAGCTGGGGTTTGCGCTGGAGGGCTGGTCCCGGAGGGCGAAGACCCGTCAGGCGATCTGCCCACACCAGCAACGAGTTGAGCGGGCGAAGAGAGCTGGTTGCGATTCCAGCTTCCGCCGAGCGCTTCCACGAGCGAAACACTTGAGGTGATCTGCTGAATGCGCAGATTCACAGCGGTCTGTTGATTAGTGAGAAGTGTGGTCTGAGCGGTGATCACGTTAAGGTAGGGATCGATGCCGAGTTTGTAGCGGTCGGTGGCGATATTCAAATTTCGCTGAGCAGAAGCAACGGCGGCATCCTGTTGATGGCTCTCGTCTGAGAGAACGCGCAGCGAAGAGAGAGCGTCTTCGACCTGTTGGAAGGCGCTCAAGACAGTTTGGCGATAATTGGCGACCGTTTCGTTGTAGGCGGCTTGATATTGCATTACTGTCGCGTGGCGCAAGCCGGCATCGAAGATCGTTTCTGCTGCTGCGGCTCCGATCGACCAGAAGCGGCTGGGCCATGCGAGCCAGCTTGCGAATTCGGAACTTTCGAATCCTCCCGAGGCACTCAGAGTGACCGTCGGATAATACGCGGCCTTCGCGATGCCGATTTGCGCGTTCGCTTGTGCGACGAGGCGCTCCGACGCGGCGACGTCTGGCCTTCGTTCGAGCAGGTCGGAGGGGATGCCGATCGGAATCGGAGGCGGCGGAGTCTTGAGTGGTTCGGGAACGATGGTGAAGTCGGAAGGTGGCTGACCGACAAGTACGGCGATCGCGTGTTCATATTGGGCGCGCGCGATGCCGAGGTTCGTATCCTGCGCGAGCGTGGTATCGAGCTGTGTTTCCGCTTGTGCGACGGATTCGTCGGAATCGATGCCGGTTTCATAGAGGACCTGCGTCAGACGCAAAGATTCTTGATAGGCCTTGACGGTGGAGTCGAGGAGTTCTTTGAGGGCGTCCTGACCGCGCAACTGGAAGTAGTCGGACGCGACCTCTGATTGGACGGTCAAGCGAATGTTTTCCAAGTCGGCTTGACTGGACTGGGCGCTATAAGCATTGCTTTTGATGGTGTTGCGGACGCGGCCCCAAAGGTCGGGCACCCAACTCGCGTCGAATGGGAGAGTGTAATCCGTGAAAGCGGTAGAGGTGGGGGTTGTGCTGCTGCCAGTGCCTGTTCCGCCGCCAGAAAACTCTGTCAGGTTTGCCGATTGGCGTTGCTTCACAATTGAGGGGCTCGTAGTAACCGTGGGAAATAATTGAGCACGAGCCTCACGCACTAGAGCGCGACCTTCCATGAAGCTTTCGTAAGACGCCGCGATGCTCTCGTTAGCTGTGGCGGCCTGATCTTCGAGTTTGTTCAGTTCGGGATCATTGAAAATTTCCCACCACTTGCCGCGCAGTTGCGTGTCGCTAGGCTGGGCGACTTTCCAGTTGTCAATATTTTTCTGGTTTTCGGGCGTGACCTCTTTATAGGCAGCAGGAGTGGGTGCGGTGGGGGTGTGATATTTAGGGCCGACCATACACCCGGCGAGTGGGAGCAAAGCGGCAGAGGCGATTAGTATCGCGAGAGGGGGCGATGAGTGCTTAAGTATGTTTGGAATCATGTGGTTTGAGTATCGAGTAGAAAAATTTAACTCCTTGAAATAAGTAGACTTATCGACTTTTCTATGGACACGGTGTGTCGATTAGAAGTTTGAGAACTACGGCTGCGATTCCGTGCCGGAGTACCAGGCGAACTGGGACTGACGAATGCCGGAGAGGCGCCAGAGTTACAACTCGCCGCCGACGACGTGGCGAGAACAGGAAGGCGAACTGCAGGCCCTTCCGCTGCGTCCCGCGCGTAAAAGCGCGAGACTTCGGTCGGGATGACCGGCACAACGTTTGCCCACACGCAAACTTCGACGAAGGGGCCCATCAATCGGCCTCCTGACTGACGATGGAAGTGCGCGCTGCGGCGCGACGAGAGCGGCGGCCCTCGCCCAAGCGGTCCATATAAAGATAAACGACCGGGGTGGTGAAGAGGGTGAGCATCTGACTGAAAATTAGACCGCCGACGATGGTGATTCCCAACGGCCGCCTGAGTTCAGCACCGGCGCCGGTTCCAAGCGCGAGAGGCAGAGCTCCGAACAAGGCAGCCATTGTGGTCATCAGAATGGGACGGAAACGCAGCAGGCAGGCCTGGAATATTGCGTCCTTCGAACTCTTTCCTTCGTTGCGTTCGGCAGCGAGCGCGAAATCGATCATCAAGATGGCGTTTTTCTTCACGATTCCGATGAGCAGAATCATGCCGATGATGGCGATGACGCTAAGGTCTGTGCGAAAAATCATGAGAGCCAGAACAGCGCCCACGCCAGCCGAGGGAATCGTGGAGAGAATGGTGATGGGGTGGATGTAGCTTTCGTAGAGGATGCCGAGAACGATGTAGACGGCGAGAATGGCGGTGATGATGAGCATCGGCTCGGTTTGCAGAGAAGCCTGAAACTGCAAAAATGTCCCCGCAAACATGCCTCGGATGGTGGTGGGCATGCCCATCTTCTGTTGCATGTCGTTGATTTGCGCCGCGGCCTGACTCAGAGCCACGCCGGGGCTCAGGTTGAAGGAAACAGTCACGGAGGGGAACTGGCCCTGGTGGTTTACAGCAAGGGGAGCAACTCTGGGCTCGAATTTCGCGACAGCGCTTAGGGGAACGACGCCACCGCTGCTCGTGTGGATATAAATATCGTTCAGTCCTTCGGGTGTTTGCCAATATTGTGGAGCCGCTTCCATTACGACGTAATACTGGTTCAGCGAAGTATACATAGTGGAGACTTCGGCCTGGCCAAAGGCGTCGTAGAGAGCGGCGTCGAGCGTTTGCGGATTCACGCCCAGGCGAGCCGCGGTATCGCGGTCATAGGTGACAAACATCTGAAGACCGTTGTTTTGCTGATCGCTATTCACCTCCGTGAAGCCGGGAAGTTTTTTGATTTGCTGAAGAAGGATTGGCCCCCATTTCACGAGATCGTCGACGTTGTCGCTTTGTATTGTGTACTGATACTGGGCGTTGCTCTGGCGTCCGCCGATGCGCAAATCCTGTCCCGCATTCAGGAACACAGAGGCACCAGGGACGGTGGCGAGCTTAGGACGCAGGCGATTGATGACCTCGCTCGAGCTGATTTTGCGTTCATTGAGTGGCGTCAGCCCCATGAAGACGAACGAACTATTTAATGCGCCGCCGCCACCGGTGAACGCCATGACATTTGCAACGGCGGGATCGGTTTTGATGATGTTGACGAAGCGCAAGGTCAAATCCTGCATGGACTGGAAGGACGAATCCTGCGCGCCCTGAACGCCTCCGCCGATGACGCCGTTATCTTGCTGCGGGAAAAGACCTTTGGGAACGATGATCAGCAAGAAAATGTTCACAGCGACCGTGATGATCAGCACGATCAAAGTGGACAGGGGATGGTCGAGGACCCAGCGCAACGCGCCTTCGTAGGTTTCGAGCATCCAGGCGAAAAATTTCTCGCTAGCGCGGTAGAGCGCTCCATGGCTGCCCGGGGTTTCGTGCTTCAACAGGCGCGAGCACATCATTGGGGTGGTGGTAAGCGAAATAACCAAGGAAACGAGAATGGCGACGGAAAGCGTGACGGCAAATTCGCGGAAGAGCCTGCCGACGATGCCGCCCATCATCAGGATGGGAATAAAGACGGCGACGAGAGAGAGGCTGATGGAAAGGACGGTGAAGCCAATTTCCTTGGCGCCGACGAGGGCAGCTTCCATTGGAGACATGCCCTGCTCAAGGTAGCGTGAGATGTTCTCAATGACGACAATGGCGTCATCGACGACGAAGCCCGTGGAGATGGTGAGGGCCATGAGGGATAAATTGTCGAGGCTGTAACCCAGGAGATACATGGCACCGAAGGTGCCGATGAGGGACACTGGGACGGCAACGCTGGGAATGATGGTGGCGCGAACGTTGCGGAGAAACACGAAGACCACAAAGATCACAAGGATGACCGAGATGATGAGGGTGCGCTCGACATCGTGAACAGAAGCGCGAATCACGAGGGTGCGGTCGAGAACGACAGCCAAATTCATGGCCGCAGGAATGGAAGCTTTCAGGCCGGGAAGGGCGTCGCGGATGCGGTCGACAGTATCGATGATGTTGGCGCCGGGCTGGCGCGAAATGACGATGAGGATGCAAGGTTTGCCATTGACGAAACCGGCGGCGCGAATGTTCTGAACGCTGTCATCGACCTCCCCGATGTCGGAAAGCTTGATCGCCGCTCCGTTGTGGTAACCGACAACGAGATCCTTGTAACCATTAGCCTCAAGAAGCTGATCATTGGCGCCGATGTTTTCCAGATAGTCGCCCATTTTGATCTGGCCCTTGGCCAGATTGGAATTCTGTGAGCGTAGCATCGAGGCGACATCCTGAAGGGCCAAGCCATAGCTATTGAGCTGAGTTGGATTCAATTCAACACGCACGGAGGGAAGAGAGCTGCCGCCGACACTCACTTGACCGACGCCCTCAATTTGAGAGATGCGCTGCTGCATGATGGTGGAAGCAGCGTCATACATTTTTCCTCGGTCATAGACGTCAGAAGTGAGCGCAAGAATCAGGATGGGCGAGTCGGCGGGATTGACCTTGCGGTAGGTGGGATTGCTCGGCAAGTTGGCAGGCAAGTAGCTGCGCGCGGCGTTGATGGCGGCCTGAACGTCGCGCGCCGCGCCATTGATATCGCGATTCAAATCGAACTGAAGGGTAATGGAGGTGGTGCCAAGGCTACTGGAGGAGGTCATTTCGGTGACATTGGCGATGCGGCCGAACTGGCGCTCAAGAGGGGTGGCGATGGAAGAGGCCATAATTTCGGGGCTTGCCCCGGGGAGTGAAGCGCCCACGGAAATGGTTGGAAAATCGACCTGCGGCAGAGGCGACACGGGCAACTGTTTGAAGGCGACGGCGCCGGCAAGCGCAATTGCAGCGGTGAGAAGGGTTGTGGCGACGGGCCGATGGATGAATGGCGTGGAAAGACTCATGGGTTAATCCGCAGGCATCGGCTCCTGGCCGGGTTCGACAGTTCGGCCGCGGTCGCTCGCGCGGCGCCCGGAGAAACGTTGTGCGAGGTGATCGAAGAAGATGTAAATGACCGGCGTGGTGTAGAGGGTAAGGATCTGGCTAACGAGCAGGCCACCGACGATGGAGATGCCGAGCGGGCGGCGCAACTCGGAGCCGATGCCAGTGCCAAGAGCGAGAGGCAGGCCTCCGAGGAGCGCGGCCATGGTGGTCATCATGATGGGGCGGAAACGGAGCAGGCAAGCCTGGTAAATGGCATCGACCGTGTCTTTGCCTTCCTTGCGTTCGGCTTCGAGAGCGAAGTCAATCATCATGATGGCGTTTTTCTTGACGATGCCAATTAAGAGGATGATGCCGATCAGAGCGACGACGCTGAGTTCCTGGTGGCAAATGAGAAGAGCGAGAATTGCGCCAACGCCGGCGGAGGGCAGCGTAGAGAGAATCGTAATTGGGTGAATATAGCTTTCGTAGAGAACGCCGAGGACGATGTAGACGGTAACGATCGCGGCCAGAATGAGAATGGGTTCGTTGGCGAGCGAAGCCTGGAAGGAAGCTGCGGTCCCCTGAAAAGCGGCCTGCACGCTGAGCGGCATGCCGATGGCTTTTTGCGCGTCGTCGATAGCTGTGGTGGCGTCACCAAGCGAGGCATCGGGCGCCAGGTTGAAGGAAATCGTGACCACCGGGAATTGGCCCTGGTGATTGACGGTGAGGGGGGCGGTCGTCGTTTCGAAGTGGGCGATGGCGCTGAGCGGGACGGCGCCGCCGTTCAGGGTATTCACGACGGGAGGATTCACGCTGCCGGTGGCCGTGCTGGTGCCGCTTGGGCCGAGGGAGCCCGATGAGCTGGACGAGCCTCCACTGCCTGAACTCGACGTGACCGTGCCCGAGGACGTGGCTGCGCCAGAACGGACGTAGATATCGCGGAGCCTATCGGGATTGCTCTGAAAATCGGGCATGGTTTCCAGAATGACGTGGTATTGGTTCAACTGGGTATAGAGCGTATCGACCTGGCGCTGGCCGAAAGCGTCGTAGAGAGTCTCGTCGATCATTTGCGGCGTGATGCCCATGCGCGAAGCCGTGACGCGATCGATAACCAACTGCTGGGTCAACGCACCGTTTTGCTGGTCGGTGGCGACGTCGCGAAGTTGCGGCAAGGTTTTCAATCTGCGGACGAGTTGATTGGTCATGCGGTTCAGTTCGGCCTGGTCGGGGTCTTCGAGAGTGTATTGATACTGGGTGCGACTGACGCGATCTTCGACAGTGAGGTCCTGAACCGGCTGCATATAAAGGGTGATGCCATCGACTTTTTCGAGTTCGGGCTGAAGTCGGCGAATAACGTCGGAAGCGCTGATGCCGCGAACGTCGAGATCCTGGAGGTCAATGAGAATGCGGCCGTTGTTCAGCGTGGTGTTGGTGCCGTCGATTCCGATGAATGAGGATAAATCCTTAACGGCGTGATCTTGCAGGATGATGGCGGCGAGCTGCTGCTGAAGCTTTGACATTTCGTCGAAGGAGACGGAGGGTGCCGCTTCGGAGATGCCCTGAATGATTCCTGTGTCCTGAACAGGGAAGAAGCCTTTGGGAACGATGATATAGAGCCAGATGGTGAGAATCAGAGTGCCGAGCGCGACGAGCAACGTCGCAGTCTGGTAGCGCAGGACCCATTGAAGGGTGCGTCCATAGAAGTGAATGATGCGATCAAAAACGCGCTCCGAAGCTCGATAGAAACGCCCCTGTTCGGCTTGTGATCTATGGCGAAGAAGCTTAGAGCACATCATGGGCGTTAGAGTGAGGGAAACGACGGCGGATACGAGAATCGTTACGGAAAGGGTGATGGCAAATTCGCGGAAGAGGCGGCCGACGATGTCTCCCATGAAGAGGAGAGGGATGAGGACGGCGATAAGCGAAATGGTGAGCGAAACGATGGTAAATCCGATTTGCTCGGAACCCTTCAGGGCGGCTTCGAGAGGGGAATCGCCCTCTTCGAGGAAGCGGACGATGTTTTCGATCATGACGATCGCGTCGTCGACGACGAAGCCGGTGGAAATGGTGAGGGCCATGAGCGTGAGGTTGTTCAAACTGTAGCCGGCGAGGTACATGACTGCGAAGGTACCAATCAAAGAAAGTGGCACGGCGACGCTAGGAATGATGGTGGCGGAGATGTTGCGCAGGAAAAGGAAGATGACCATGACGACAAGAGCGACAGTGAGAGAGAGCTCGAATTCGACGTCCTTGACCGAAGCGCGAATGGTGGTAGTGCGGTCAGTAAGAGTGGCGATTTTTATGGAGGCTGGAATATTGCTTTGAAGGACGGGCAGAAGCTTCTGGATGCGATCGACGACCTGAATGATGTTGGCGCCGGGCTGGCGCTGAATATTGACGATGATTGCGGGCGTGTTGTTCATCCAGGCTGCCTGGCGCTGGTTTTCGGAGCCGTCGATGACGTTGGCGACGTCGGAGAGCTTTACCGGGGCGCCATTGCGGTAAGCGACGATGATGGGCTTGAAGTCAGCACTGGTAAGAAGCTGGTCGTTGGCGTCAATTTGATAATCCTGGCGCGTGCCGTCGAAATTGCCCTTCGCGGCATCGAGACTGGTTTGCTGAATTGCTGTGCGGACATCTTCGAGATTGATTCCATAGGATGAAAGAGCTGCGGGATTCACCTGAATGCGAACAGCGGGCTTTTGTCCACCGCTGATGCTGACGAGACCGACGCCGGGCAACTGAGAGATCTTCTGCGCCAAGCGGGTATCCGCCATGTCTTCCACTTGTGTGAGAGGAATAGTGTCTGAGTAGAGCGCCAGCGTGAGAATGGGAGCGTCTGCGGGATTCGTTTTGCTGTAAATCGGGGGAACAGGGAGATCCTGAGGCAAGTAGGTCTGGGCGGCGTTGATGGAGGCCTGGACTTCCTGTTCCGCGACGTCAATATTGAGGTTGAGCGCGAACTGCAGAACAATGATCGAGCTGCCGGCGGAACTCGTGGACGTCATTTGATTGAGGCCGGGGACTTCGCCGAACTGGCGCTCGAGGGGAGCGGTGACGGCGGAGGCGACGACGTCCGGGCTAGCGCCGGGATAAAAGGTGACGACCTGGATGGTGGGGTAGTCGACTTCGGGCAAGGCGGAAACGGGCAGCTGCAAGAAAGCCACAATGCCAGCCAGGAGAATCGCGAACATCAGCAGCGACGTGGCGATGGGGCGAAGAATGAATGGGCGAGAAGGGCTCAATTCGATCCTGTCTTGGGGGACGTGGGAGCGTTCGATGGCGTCGACCCGGCCGGAGCAGGCGCGGAAGATTGGCGATTGCGCTTACCTGACCCGCTGCCACTCGTGTCTCCGGCGCCATTCCCAGCGCCACCTCCTTGGTTACCCCCTGAGCCATTTCCAAGGCCGTGGCCAGTGCGAACTGCGATTTTGCTGCCGTCCTGGAGCTTGTCAAAACCGGATAGGGCAACAGTTTGACCAGCACCGACCCCTTCTACAGAGGTAGTATCGCCATCGGTCACGCCGACCTTCACGTTTTGAATTGAGGCGGTTTGGTCGGACTTGATGACGTAGACGAAAGCTCCTTGAGCGTTTCGCTGAATGGCGGCGCTAGGAAGCAGATTCACGTCCTTGAGTGTGTTTACGAGCAGCTTGGCGTTCACAAATTGCTGCGGAAAGAGAGACATGTCAGCGTTGGGGAAGATTCCGCGGAGCTTGAAGGTGCCTGTGGTGGGGTCGACCACATTGTCGATGGTTAGCAGGGTGCCTGTAGCGATTTGCGTTTCGTCGGTGCGATCGAGGGCGAGAAGCTGGAGCTTGTGCCCCTGGCGCAACTGAGGTTGGATCTGGCCCAAGTAGTCTTCTGCGATGCTAAAAATGACGGTGATGGGCTGGAGCTGGGTGACAACTACAAGGGCAGTAGTGCTGTTGGCTTGGACAATGTTGCCGATGTCAACGAGGCGAAGGCCGACGCGCCCGTCAAAGGGTGCAGTGATGTGGCAATAAGACAGATTGACTTTGGCGTTGTCGACAACGCCCTGATCGTTCTTTACGGTTCCTTCGTATTGCTTGACGGTTTGCTGCTGATCGTAGACCTGCTGCTGGGCGATGGCGTTACGACTGAAAGCAGCCTGGTAGCGGTCGAGGTCGATTTTGGCTTGCGAAAGAAGGGCTTCATCGTGGGCGAGCTGACCTTCGGCCTGTGTGAGTGCGGCCTCGTAGGGAGCTGGGTCGATGTCGATGAGGGCGTCACCCTTTTTGACCATCTGGCCTTCGCGATAATGAATGGCGACAATTTGACCCTGGACGCGGCTGGTGATGGTGGCTGTGGCTACCGGCGTGACGGCACCCAGGCCTTCGACATAGACGCCAATGTCGCCCTTGCTCACGGTGGCCGTGGTGATGGGTACGGTCAGGTTGCGCATGGCCGCTTTGGCGGCAGCAGCCTGCGCCAGAGAGACTTGGTGTTGGTGATACATCCAATAAGCCACGGCCAAAATGAGTACACCCAGGACGAGCCAAATCCAGAGCCGGCGGCGCTTGCGCGCTCCGAGATCCGAGCCATGAGGCGACCTTTGGGCGGTTTCGGGGCCGTCAACCGTGGGGCGAGCAGTCGTAGTCGTGTCCATAGGGATGGAGATTCTAGCTCTCCTTGCGGGTCGATTCGAGACGCATCTTTTCCTTTGACGAGCAGTGGTGAGCGTCCGTTACATCGCCATGCTAACAAATGGTTTTAGGGGATTTCGTGGAAACGAAAATGTGACCGATCACGGGCCCGCGAAGTGAGGCTGGCAGCCGCTTTATTTCTGCTGTGCGCTACATCGTTAGAACTGCACGGAAACGAGGCTTGCCTTCGGCGACGCGCTGGTAGGCCCTCGGTGCGTCAGCAAGCGGGTAGGTTTCCGTCATCACCCTTACTTTCCCTCTGGCGACGAAGTCGAGGGCTTCGTAGAGGTACTCGCGGCCATTCTGCTGGCTGCCGACGATCTGGATGCGTTTCATCAAGAGATCGATCGGTGAGACTACGATGGGCTCGGCGTCAGCCCCCATTGCGACGAAGCGGCCGTCCGGACGCAGACCCTGAATACTTTCGGCCATGGCTTTCGAAGAGTTGGTGGTGCTGAGAATGATGTCGGCGCCGCCAGCAGCGGCGAGAGCCCTGCCGTCGCGAAAGATCTCATCTGCGCCGAGTTCGCGGATCAGCTTGTCCTTGTCTGGTGAATGCGAGATGGCGAAGGTAGTGAATCCAGCGGCTTTGGCGTACTGCACGGCGAGGTGGCCGAGGCCGCCGATGCCGAGCACGGCAACGCTTTCGTGAGGTTTGGGATTGGCCCAGCGCAGGCCGCTCCACACAGTGTAGCCGGCGCAGAAAATCGGGGCCGCTTGGTCGAAGGAGACAGCGTCGGGAACTAGAGTTGTGGCTTCGGCATACATCGGCATCAGCTCGGCGTGGCCGCCCTGAAGATTCATTCCCGTGTCTTCCGGGTTGGGGCAGAATTGCACGCGACCGCGCAGGCACCACTCACAACGGCCGCAGGTGGCTTGTATCCAGCCGACGCCGACGCGATCGCCGACTTTTCGCGTGCGCACGCCTGCCCCGACTGCGACAATTTCGCCGACCGGCTCGTGGCCGAGAATTCGCGGAAATGTTCCGGGAATGTGCCCCAGAGTTTGGTGCACGTCCGTGTAGCAAATACCGCTCGCATGCATCTTGACCAAGACTTGGCCTGGGCCCGGTTTTGGGTCGGGAACGCTCTTGATCTCCCAGGGTCCATTCACAGCGGCAACTACGGCAGCTTGCATGGTGGTTCTCCTCGACGATTGGATGTGGAAAGCGTGAGTCGGATGTGAGTTCCTTGAAGACTATTGCCGCACAGATGGAGTTTTCGACGGCTGGACCGGGCGCGCTGACAACGCACCGTTTAGAAAATCGAAATCCTGATGAATGCGGTCGAGACGGTTGCCGCGAATGTTCTCATATCCGCCAAAGACAAGGAAGGGGACCAAAGCGGCGACGACCCAGAGCTTGGCGCGATTGGGGACTTTTGCTTCGGGTTCCCAGCGGAAAAGCTGACGGGAGACCTCGAATGCGACGATAAATCCGATGAAAAGGGCGGACACGTCTGTGACGATTTCGCCGGCCGTCACCTGGCGGCTCGCGACGAATTCGAGACCGGTGGCGAGGTAAGTGGCCGGAAGAAAGAGTGAGCAGCGCTGCAGCCAGTGAGGAAAGACGGTGAGGGGAACCGAGGCGCCGGAGAGAAAAAGAAAACCAGTCCAGAGGATTTGATTGATGACTTGTGTTTCCTGCATGGTGTTCGTGACGCTGGCGACGACGAGCCCCAGAGAGGAAAATGCGACAGAGCCGAAGGTGATGAGGACGAAAAGCTGCCAGAAATTACCAAAATCCTTCAGGTGAAAGGCGAGGCGACAGGCGAGCACTTCGATTACGACGGTTGGGATGAGCATGATGTAGTTGGCCAGAATGCTGGAGGCCAGCATCGGGCCTGGACCGAGAGGCGCGAGCCGGAAGCGGCGAAGAATCCCCTGCTCGCGAAACATAACGAGCTGAACGCTCAGGCCCCAGAAACTACCCATGACGGTCATGGTGAGGACGGCGCCAAGGATGTAGCCGGTCCAGCCCACGCTGCGCTTCGCAAAGACGGTGGAGAAGAAAAACAGAAACCCGAGCGGCATAACGAGGCTAAAAAAAAGGAACATTTTGTTGCGCATGGCGAGGCGCAAGCGGATTTTGGTCATTGTCCAGGTGTTGTGCATGATTCGCCTCTAATCTCTCCCCATCATTCGCGCAGGCGGCGGCCGGTGAGTTCGATGAAGACGTCTTCGAGCGACGGCGAAAACATTTCGAGACTCTGCAACTCGTTGTTCTCAGCTTCAAGCTGCTTCACAAGAGCGACGATGGTTTGGGGCGGCCGCGTCGAGTGCAGGACATAGGTGCCCTCGAATTCACGGCTATCGGCAACGCCATCGAGCTTCGCCAGCAAGCCATCGCGTAACGGCTGCGCCAAACGCACTTCGATACGCGTAGTGCCGGCAGAGCGATGCTTGAGTTCGCGCGGGGTTCCCATGGCGATTACCTTGCCCAAGTCCACGATGGCAACGCGGTCGCAAAGGCGCTCGGCCTCTTCGATATAGTGCGTGGTAAGCAGCACAGTTTTCTTCTCACGTTTCATTTGCTCGATGATGTCGTAGATTTCGCGGCGGACCTGGGGATCGAGGCCGGCCGTAGGCTCATCGAGAAACACGACCTGCGGATTATTGACGAGCGCCATAGCCAAGGCGAGGCGCTGCTTTTGTCCGCCGGACAACTGGCTATAGAACGCGTCGCGTTTTTCGTCAAGCTGAAAGCGCTTGAGCAAGTCTTGTGTGTTCGCGCGTTCGCGGTAGAAATTCGCGAAGAGGTCGATGGCCTCCTTGACGCGAATCTTTTCGGGAAGCGAAGTGGACTGCAACACGGCGCCGATCGTCTGTTTGAACTCGTTGCCGCTGCGCTCGGGATCGAGGCCGCAGACGCGCGCCAAGCCACCGTCGGGCGTGCGCATGCCCTCGAGGATTTCCACAGTGGTGGTTTTTCCGGCGCCGTTGGGACCGAGGAGCCCGAAGACTTCGCCCTGCTCGACCGTGAAACTGATGCCTCGCAAGGCCTGGACTGCGTCGTACCTCTTATAGAGGTTCTCGACCTGAATGACGGGTTGACTCAAATCCTGAGGACCTTTCCGGACACCGCGGGCGTTCAAAATGTACTACGGCGCTGAACCAAGTTCTATATCACAAGGGCAGAAGGATTTGCGAATGGGCATGAGTGAGAAGAATGGACGAGAACTGCAGATTCCTTGCGATCCCATGGGGCGAGTCTGAGACCCGCTCCTACGAACTTGGACGTCCGCGTCTCCCTGGTTTGGTGCGCGCAGCTTTCTTTCTGAGGGGGGACCAGCCGAAGCGGATGAGGTCAATGCGGGAGCCGTCGAAGACGACGTGCTCGGAATCGAGGAGACGGCGCTGGAGGCTTGCGTGCGGTTCCGGCATGCGGACTTTGCCGCCTGCGCCGATGACCCGATGCCACGGGATACCGCGACCGTTCGGGCAAGCGGCCATAGCGTAGCCCACAGCGCGAGCCCCCCCTGACAGGCGCAAGGCTCGAGCAAGCTCTCCGTAGGTAGTAACCCGGCCGCGAGGAATTCGTTTCACGAGGGCGTAGACCGGTTCCCAGGACATGTATTTTTGCCGTTTTCTCCTGCAGAAATTACGCAGTGGTCCGCGCGCTCATTCAGGTACGGAGCCGTTCCATGGTGAACACGAAACGGCATAACCGCATCCAATGTTACATGAGGAGAAACAGGTACGATATGGCATAACGCCAGCCGTCTCATCCGCTACGATTTATCGAAGGGATTTGGAATTTCTATCGGACTCCGCCGTTGCCACTCGTCGCGACTAATAACTGATTAGAAGCAACCCTTCCTCAGCGCGCGCATCGTACCATTGACGGAGTAGTGGACGGCTCGTACACTACGCACGCTCCGCCGGAAAAGGAGGCTGTTGTGGCTTTCGTTCGGCGCAAAGGAAACACCTACTTTTTGGTGCACAACGTGCGCCGAAAAGGGAAGGTGCAGCAGCTTCACCTGGCGCGGTTGGGAGAGCGGCCGCGCATAACCGACGACGTAGTCAGGAACGTATCGCGCAATCACCCTTTCCTCGACGTGGACTGGTCGCGCTTGCGAGAGCAAGTGAACAGTCGCGTCGAGCTGTTCGATATCCGGTCGCCTTACGTGCAGAACCTGATGCACTCGCTACGCAACCTTAACTTGGACCTGGCCGATTTGTCTCCGCCGATGCTGGTGCTGACAGACCGGTCCAATTCGAGCCGGGAACTGGTCACGCAATTGCGGCTACTCCGTTCGACTCTCGATATCAAGCTGGACCAATTCGAGAGGTCGGAGCCGAGCGGCCTAGAGAGCGGAAGGACGTTCCGCTAGATTCCAGTGAGTGTCATCTGGAGTCTTAAAGGAGCACTACCGTGGGGGCGCAAGCACAACTCGACCCAACTCTACGAAGCGTAGAGTCGAGAGACTTTGAGGGGGGACTGCGACGGAAGATCGTCGGGCAGGACGAAGCGGTGCAGGCCGTGGTGGATTTGTACCAGGTGTTTCGCGCGGGGCTGAACTCGCCCGGGCGTCCGGTGGGTAATTTGCTGTTCTTGGGGCCGACGGGCGCGGGCAAGACGCGCGTGGTAGAAGCGACGGCCGAGGTGCTCTTTGGCGACCCTCGCGCAGTAATCAAGGTGGACTGCGCTGAGTTCCAGCACTCGCACGAAATCGCGAAGCTGATCGGCTCGCCGCCGGGATATCTGGGGCACCGCGAAACGCATCCACTGATCACGCAAGAGGCGCTGGCGCAATATCACACGGAAAAGCTGAAGATCTCGTTTTTGCTGTTCGACGAAATCGAAAAGGCGAGCGACGCGCTGTGGCAGTTGCTGTTGGGGATTCTCGACAAGGCGACGCTCACGCTGGGCGACAACCGGCGCGTGGATTTGTCCCAAACGATGATTTTCATGACGTCGAACCTGGGTGGCGGGGAAATCACTGAATTGATGACGGGCGGGATGGGTTTCGCCCCTTCCGTGAGGCCGGAAGCGAAGCCGAAGCTGGATGAAAAGGTGGAGAAGACCGCTTCGGAAGCCGCGAAGAGGAAGTTCGCTCCGGAGTTCATGAACCGCATCGACAAGGTCGTAGTGTTCCATCCGCTGCGCAGCGAACAGCTTGAACAGATTCTGGAAATTGAATTGGGTATGGTGCAGCAGCGCGTGCTTGAGACGGCGAAAGGGCGATTCCTGTTCCGCGTGACGCCAGCGGCGCGCGAGTTTCTGCTACGCGAGGGGACGGATCTGAAGTATGGGGCGCGTCACCTGAAGCGCGCGATCGAACGGCACATCGTATATCCGTTGGCGAGCCTACTGGCTACGGAGCAAGTGTGCCTAGGCGATGTGATTTCGATCGATTGGGATGGCACGCAGAACTGCTTGACGTTCTTGAAGGAGGCGGAAGGTGCGCTCGTGCCGGTGCCGCCTCCTGCGCAAGAGGCGCTGGCGCAATCGGCAGCGGCGATATCGGATGGCCGCGCATTGCCCGTTCCGGCGAACACGAAGGCGGTGGCCGAGGTGACGCGAGAGCAGCGGGTCACACCAGCGTCAGCACAACGCAACCTGCCGTCGGAAAAAGCGAAGAACGACAAGAACAATAAGTAAACAACGGTACGCAGATCGATTATTCCGGGCGCTCCATTTCTAGGCAGCCCAAGGTAAAGGCGCAGGGGAATGGGCCCGGTTCGTTCTTCTTATACATACCGTCAAAGAAGACGAGCATGCGACGAGGGTCAGCCTCGCTGTGCAACACGGAAGGTTTCCAAGGTCCGCTGTGCCAGCCGCGATCTTCGGCGGTCATGATGCGAATCGGAGCGCTCCAGTCCGGCAGATTTGAGGACGGCGTCGCCGCGTGGCACCACCACAAGCCAGTTCCCGCCGGTGATTCCTTACCGCCGAGTGAAATTCGAGAGAAAACAGCCTCATAACCTTGGTAGCCCTGCGCAGCAGGAATTACGCAAAAGTCGAATACCTTTTCTTCAGCCGGGAAAAAGATTTTGTGGTCGCTCCAGCCTGTGCGGCCATCCGCGCTTTCCGAGAAGGCGTGGATGACGTAGTCTTCCTGGTTTGATAAGGCCGCGTACCACATCTTCCATTTGCCGTCGGCATAGATGAGATTCGGCTCCAGCACCGAGCCCCGTTCCCAGGGTTCGCTTGCGACAAATACTGGCGCTGGCTGATCGATCCACGCCCCGCCATCCCATTCAAGATATCCGATCGAATACGGACCCCAGAGGTGCTCAAGCCCACCTGCATAATAGATTCGCTCGACCCATGCGCCGCGATGGGGATCGAATCCGTTCACGTAGGAAGGGCAGTGGCGCCCACCCTTTCGGTCCCACGCGTGGCTGCGTTCATAGCTGGCCAAGAGCGCAGGCGCCGATGGATTCTTGGCATTTGGCGTCAGTTTCCATCCTGCGGCGGACAGCTTTGATCCCTCCGGGAGCGAGGCGCTCAAGAGGAGGACCTCGGGATTGTTCTTAAGTTGGCCGGCGAGATACATCCACCAACGATTGGCCCTTTTTACAACCGTTGCATCGGTGACTTCGAGCGCGTCGGTGACGGGTGCAAAGCCGTCGGCGGGGTCAAAGAGCTTGGTTTCCCGCGGGAACGATCGGTGGGTCATCAGGAGTCAGCCTGCAAGACTCAGCGCATTATTCGGATTCGGCGTCGGAGGAGTGAAACTCCATGGGTTCGTCGAAGCTGCCGCCATAGATGTTGGGTACCTTCGCGCCCATGGGACGCAGGTAGGCGGTGAGCTGGCCGCGATGATGGATTGTATGAAAAAGCATAAATTCGAGATACATCACGGCGGCGTAATTGTAGATGCCGAAAAACGGGAGTGGCGTGGCCCAAAAATCAGGATGGAGCTGGGCGACTTCTTCGAGTTTGGGTGGGAAGGCGTCTTCGTACCAGGCTACTATGTCGGTTGAGTCCCTGAAATCGGCGGGGATGCTGTCATCTTCCATGGCGAATTCACTTTTCAAGAAGCTGTCGAGGAACCAGACATCGGTGCCGGCAATGTGCCAGGCGAGATCGAGTGCAGTGCGGGAATTTTCGTGCGGGCGATACTTGGACTGTCCGGGCGGCACCGCAGCGAGGACGCGTTTGGTGGTAACAAATTCCTTGCGGACCGCGGCGAGGAAGGTGTTCAGGAGGAAGGCGGCTTGTACGGGCGTCATGAGGCAGCTCCTTCCAAAGATTTAGGGCTTCCAGCGCAAAACTGGCTTACGAGCGGCGGCGACTTCATCGAGGCGTCCTACGCGAGTTGAATGAGGCGCGGTTTTGAAGATTTCGGGATTGGTCTCCGCTTCGGATGCGATGGAATGCATGGCTTCGATGAAGAGGTCACACTCTTCTTTGGATTCCGATTCTGTAGGTTCAATCATCATCGCGCCCGGAACGATTAGCGGGAACGCGGTCGTGTACGGGTGGAATCCGTAGTCGATAAGACGCTTGGCAATATCCATCGTGTTCACGCCGTTTCTCTTCTGGCGCGCGTCGCTGAAGACGACCTCATGGAGGGATGGCAGATCATATGGGAGGTCGAAGGCGTCTTCGAGGCGACGGCGAATGTAGTTGGCGTTGAGGACGGCATCCTCGGTGGCTTGGCGAATACCGGGACCATAGGCGAGCGTGTACGCAAGAGCGCGGAGCAGAACGCCAAAATTTCCGCAGAAGGCGCGAACACGGCCGACTGATTTCGGGCGATTGAAATCGAGGGCGAATTTGCCGTCGTCTTTTTGGACGACGATGGGAGCGGGGAGGAAGGGCTCGAGAATTTTCTTCACCATCACTGGGCCGGCGCCGGGCCCGCCGCCGCCATGAGGAGTGGAGAATGTCTTGTGGAGGTTCAGGTGCATGACGTCGACGCCGAAATCGCCTGGGCGCGTGATTCCGGCGAGAGCGTTCATGTTCGCGCCGTCCATGTAGAGAAGGGCGCCGCGCTCATGGAGAATCTCGGCGATTTCGGCGATGCGCTCTTCGAAGACGCCTAGCGTGCTGGGATTTGTGACCATCAAGGCAGCGACGTCGCCGGCGGCAAATTCGCGGAGATGGTCGGTGTCGATCTGGCCGCGAGCGTTGGAGCGAATGTTCTGGACTTCGTAGCCGGCGATGACGACGGAGGCGGGATTGGTGCCATGCGACGAATCGGGGATTAGTACTTTTTTGCGCGGATTGCCCTGGCTCTGGAGATACGCGCGAATCATGAGCAAGCCGGTGAGTTCGCCCTGCGCGCCAGCGGCTGGCTGAAGAGTGGCGGCGTCCATGCCGGTGATGGCGAGCAGGCATTTTTGCAGGTCGTGGATGATGCGCAGGCAGCCCTGCGCGACTTCGGCGGGCTGCCAGGGATGCGCCGAGGCGAGGCCGTCGAGGCGCGAGACATATTCGTTGACGCGCGGATTGTATTTCATGGTGCAGGAGCCAAGAGGGTACATGCCGAGATCGATGGCGTAGTTCCAGGTGGAAAGGCGCGTGAAATGCCGAATGACTTCGATTTCGCTGACTTCGGGGAAGCCTTCGATGGCGCCACGCGCAAAATCGCGGCCGAGTGCAGTTTCGGCGCTCACTGCGGGGACGTCGAGTGGTGGAAGCTCCATGCCGCGTTTGCCAGGAGCGGACTTTTCGAAGATAAGCCCTTCGGTTTGGCTGACATGGCGGCCGGCCTTGCGAATCGCGACGGGCAGCGCCTCAGTTTCGGTGAGTTTTGGATTCAAGCTGAGGGCTCCTAAACCGGCGTTTCCAGGATTCTGCGGATAGCGGCGACCAGCCGCTCGATTTCGCGCCGCGGCATCGTCTCTGTGACGCAGAGCAAGCCGCGTTTGCTCAACTCGGGATAATGCATGCCAACCGCAAGCGGGCCGATGATTTTTTCGCGCAGCAAGGCGGAGTTAATCAGTTTCACGGAGCGCGGAAATTCGACGACAAATTCGTTGAAGAAGCGACCTGAAAACGTACGGCGCACTCCGGGAATTTTCGCGAGTTCGGCGAGCGCGAACTGCGCCTTGGCGATGTTTTGCAGAGCCATCTCTCGCAAGCCTTCTTTGCCAAGCAGACAAAGGTGCACGGTGGCGACCAATGCAAACAGCGCCTCGTTCGTACAGATATTGGATGTGGCTTTCTCACGGCGGATGTGCTGTTCGCGGGTGGCGAGTGTGAGAACGAAGCCGCGCTGGCCCGCAGCGTCGGTGGTTTGGCCAGCAAGGCGGCCGGGCATTTGGCGAACGAATTTATCGCGTGTGGCGATCACGCCGACGAAGGGGCCGCCGTAGCTTGGCGCGACACCGAACGACTGGCCCTCCATGGCTACGATGTCGGCTTCGATTGGCGGACGAACGATTCCAAGGGACACGGCTTCCGCAATTGTGGTGACTAGGAGGGCGCCGGAGGAATGAGCAGAGTCTGCGAGCGCCGGAATATGTTCGAGGACGCCGAAGAAATTCGGAGACTGCACAACGACAGCTGCGGAGGCTGCGATTTTTTCGGGGCTAAGCGCGTCGCGGTCGAGGTGGCCGGACGCGGCGTAGTTGATCTCTTCGATTTCGAGGCCGAGATTCTTCGCATATGTGGCGAGGACTTGGCGATATTCGGGATGTACGGTGCGGGCGACGAGGACTTTATCGCGTCCGGTGATGCGCTGGGCCATCAAGACGGCTTCAGTGAGTGCGGTCGAACCGTCGTACATCGAGGCGTTGGCGACTTCCTGGCCGGTTAGCTGGGCCATAAGCGTCTGAAATTCGAAGATGGCGGTGAGAGTCCCCTGGGAAATTTCAGCTTGGTAGGGAGTGTAGGAGGTGAGAAATTCGCCTCGCTGCACGATCGCCTCTGTAACGACCGAGCGTAGATGCTGATAGACGCCAGCGCCAAGAAATGAAGTGTAATCGCGGGCGGTTTCCGAAGCGCGATCCTTAAAATAGTCAATGATCTCCATTTCGGAGAGCGGGCCCGGGAGAGGAAGCTTTTCGCGAAGGCGGAATTTTCCAGGGATGGTCTGAAAGAGTTCTTCGATGTTATCCGCACCGATAGCCGCGAGCATTTCCTGGCGCTCGGAAGGACTCTTGGGAAGATAACGCATCAGGCCGAGTGTTCCTGGGCTTTCTCAGCAGTGAATTTCTGGTAAGCGGCTGCATCCATCAGTGGGTCGATTTCTCTCGGGTCGGCCAGTTTTACTTTGACCAGCCAAGCGGCGCCGTGCGGGTCAGAATTGATTTTCTCGGGTGAATCGACCAGAAGAGAATTGATTTCCAGCACTTCGCCTGAAACAGGACTGAATATTTCGCTGACGGCTTTTACGGATTCGACGGTTCCGAACGATTGCCCAGTCTTCAGCTGAGCGCCAACTTTAGGCAGCTCGACGAACACGACATCGCCCAACTCATTTTGAGCATAGTCTGTGATGCCGACGGTACCGACGCCACTATCCACTTTGATCCATTCGTGTTCTTCCGTATAGCGGTAATCCGCTGGGTACATGCTGGCTCCTGGTCTTTGAGCTTACCGCGAACCTCTGACGTTTGCGAATAAGGTCGCGAAACCGCGATTACTGCGGCCTCTTGTACGCCGGTATCGGCGTAATGCGCGCGGGAGCAGCCTGGCCGCGAATGCTGACGGCTATCTCCGCGCCAAGAGTACCCGATTCCGGCGGAACATACGCCATTCCGATGTTCTTTTTCAAACTGGGCGAAGGGGCGCCGCTGGTTACGCGGCCGGCTTCGCTACCATCAATCAGTACTGGATAGCAATCGCGTGCGATACGTTTATCGAGCATTTCGAATCCCACGAGTTTACGCGGAATTCGGTTTTTCTTTTGGTCCGCGAGCACTTCCGAGCCGAGAAACGCGCCTTTGCCGAGTTTGCAAATCCAGCCGAGTCCTGCCTCGAGCGGAGTGGTTTGCGCGTCGATCTCATGGCCATAGAGGCACATGCCAGCCTCGAGGCGGAGCGTGTTCCGCGCGCCCAGGCCGCAAGGGATCAAGCCATCTTGCTCGCCGGCATTGAGGAGATCAGCCCATAGTTTCTCCGAGAATGCGGGATCAAAGTAGATCTCGAACCCGTCTTCACCTGTGTAGCCGGTGCGCGCGATGAGGCAGCGGACGCCGCTGACGTCGCCGAACGTGAAGTGATAATAGCGAATCGAATCGAGCGGCACCGGCGTGAGGCGCTGGAGAATATCCTTCGCGCGCGGGCCCTGAATCGCAAGCTGCGAATATCGCGATCCCGTATTTTCGGCCTTTGCGCCGAAGCGGTCATGGGCCAGGATGTGGTCGAAATCGCCCTCCTGATTGGCGGCATTGACGCAAAGTAAGTAATGCGTGTCGGAAATCTTATGAACGAGAAGATCGTCCACGAAGGTGCCGGCGTCGGTCATCAGGCCGGAATATTGGGCCTGGCCGATGGCGAGCTTCGAAGCGTCGTTGCAGGTGACCCACTGGACGAGCTCGAGAGCCGCAGACCCGCGAATTTCGATTTCGCCCATGTGGCTTACGTCAAAAAGACCGGCACGCGTGCGGACGGCATCGTGCTCGGAAAGGATGCCGGTGTATTCGAGGGGCATGTCCCAACCGCCGAAATTGACCATTTTGGCACCCAAGCGGCGGTGAGCGGAGTTGAGGGCAGTTTTTCGAATTTCAGTGGCAGCCTGAGTTGTCACAGGATATTTGCTCGATAAACAGGCAAAACGCGAACGTAGCATGCGAGTTTTGGGGTGTCAAGAAACGGGGCCTAGTCGCAGGTCAGTTTATCAGGGCATCGTGTACCGCCTCTGGATCGAGTGGTTCGATCTAGATTCGAAGTAATATGAGCGCGCGAAAGGCATCGCGTGGGCGTGAGACTTGCCGCACCAGGTGTCTCTAAGCTGCTTGTCGCGGCTTGCTCGCATGTCCTACTATTGCTGACTGTGAGGGAGAAAAGCGACGGCGCGCAGAAGGACCCGCGGTGATCACACTGTGCTCGCAGTGTGACAAGCCGGAACGCGAATGCAGGTGCGAGAAGTATTGTTGCTTTTGCCAGTCACAGCAAAAGGTGCGCTTGTGCGCCGACGGCTTGTATTATTGTCCGGATTGTCGCGAAGCGTGTGACGTGCGTCTTGCAGACGAAAACGAACCGTGATGACCTTCGGCCAGTCGACGACGGAGCTGCTGGTACACAAAGACGCGAGGTTATTGCCGGCGATTCAGCCCGTGGTGGTGTACGCGAGCGAGCGGACTGGGCTTTCCGGAAGCGATCGGGAAGATCTGGCGCGCGCGACCGCGGACGCGTGCCGCGAGGCCTTCGGGTTGGCGAGTAAAGAGGGAAATCCCGATCCGGTGATCAAGCTCGAGGTGAGCAGTTTTCAGGACCGAGTAGAGATTGCGATTGAGCATACCGGCGACACCTGTCTGAGTTCCGAGCGTAGATACGTTGACCGCGTGGATTGCGAGACCCATGGGGGAAAATCGCGGACAACACTGGTCAAGTACGGCGCCGCGTCAAAGACCAAACGCGTTTAGCCCGCACTCGTTCGTCAGTTACACCCCACTTTACATTTGCACGGCGAAGACTTTGCTGCGAATGAGGGCGAGGATTTGATCCTGACTCACGGGAACTTCGACCATGAGTCGGTCGCCCGCAGGTGTCACACGAACCTGATCGAGAGCGGTGGAGAGGGCGGGATTGGTCTGCGCTTCCTGATATCTCCGATACATCACGCCGGCCTGCAGCGCCGCTGAAAGCAAGTTCGCATCGTCCATTGTGCTGCAGACAGCCTGGAACTTGGCATCGACGCCATTATCGGCATCGACGCTGATCGTCATCGCCTGCATGCGATTGATGATCGCGGAGGCTTGTGGAAATTGACTGGCCTGGGGGAGCAGCTGGGTCATCGCGAGATGCGTGTAGTTCTGATCGAGGACGGCCCAGATAATGCCGTTGCCGTTGGTTTCTTTGATGAGAGGGAACATCTGAGGATTTTGCAGCAGGTTTTCGGCGGCACCCATGCGGACGTCGATCAACTGTTCGAGTGCGGGGCGATGACCGAAGGCGGCGGTGTTGGAGTCGATGAAGACGAATAGGATATCGTTTGCGGCAACGCCGCTGCCGAAAGAATAAAGGTGATAGCCCTTGACGTCATAGGAAGGAAGTTTCTGTTGCTTGAATTTCTCCTCAGCAGATGTGGGATCAAATAGGCCGAGAGCGACGCCGACGATTTGCTCGCCGCCTGTCTTTGGGACGCTGATACCGGCCCAGGCGATTTCGTCAACCTGAGTATTGGGGTCGACGCCAGCGGAGGCGAGGAACTGTTCGAACTGGCGAAAGCGAGCGGGTAGGATCTGGTCGCGCAACTGGGGAAACCAGGCGTACTTGCGAGCGGACTTCATGTCGGCATAGGCGAACTCACCGATCTGCTTCGGAAACATGGCGAGGATCGTAGGGCTCAGCGAGCCGGATGATCCTTGTGACGGCACCGCGGAAAGCATCGCGGCGAGCAGGATGCCGCTCGCAACGAATATCTTTGCGATTCGATTGGTTAATTTGTTCATTCGGATCCCCTCAGCCCTAAAAAACTGCTACTGACCAGCACCGACTGCACTTTCGGAAATATGAAACTTAAGTTTGGCAGCTTCGCCGCGCAAGCGGCCAGCGAAAGCCGAGTCGGTAATCGACTCCAGATTGATTTCGACATTCTCGAGAGCGCCGCGAACAGCTGCGGCAGACATCAAGCGGCCCACGCGAATATCTGATTTCATAGACGAGCTAGCAATCCGTTCCAGTTGCCCCAAGCGATCAAATATCTCCGACGCTTTGCGCGCAACTTCAAGAGGAACGAGCGCGGCGTCCTGCAGAGCATGTTGAATAGCCTTCTCGCGATGCTTCTGCTCTTCCGCCGTAGCCTGAGGCAGCTTGTAAGCCGCCATTACGATGTCGAAGGCCGCGGCGTCGCGCTCGATGGCCTCCGCGAACTGTTTCGAGGCGAGCTGAAAGTCTGAAACGGCCTCGCTGAGCGGCTCGATGTAGGCTGCCTGCGATTTTTTCTTGCGCGAAAGGCCGGCAACCATTTGGCCGAGGCTTGCGCCGAGGGCCGCGGCGAATGCGGCAACGGATCCGCCGCCGGGAGTAGCGGCGGGCGCTGCAACCGCGTCGAGAAACGGCTGAGCTAAAGCTGCGAGTTTGCCGGGTCCTCCTGCGGCGAGCCCGGCCTCTCCAGCGAGCGATGCCTCTATACGGTTCTCTAACACTTGAGCGGCGGAAAAGTTTTCGAGCTGGAGGTAAAAATCGGCGGTGAGTTCGATGGCTTTCCTGGGAATCAAGCCGACAATTTCGCTGCCGACGATGGAGATGCCGTAGCGTTCAGCTTCACGTTTGACCATTTCGAAAACGCGGTGAACGGGCGTTTGTTCGAAATCAGTGAGGTTGATTGAGACCTGGGCGAGATTGCGCGCCCGCAGATCGACGCCCATCGCTTTGACGTAACGCAAGCCGCCATTCGAGAAGCGAATGTTCTTGCCGATTTTCTTGGCGATTTCGAGGTCGGGCGTATTGAGGTTGATGTTGTAGGCGATTAGGAATTTGCGCGCGCCGACGACGATCGCGCCGGCGGTGGGATGAAGGCGGGGTTCGCCAACGTCCGGCGCACGATCGGGATTACGCGGCACCTCTTCGCGCAAGCCTTCAAATTGGCCCTTGCGGATGTTTTCGAGATTTGTTCGCTCCGGGCGCTGTGCCGCGGCTTCGTAGAAATATACAGGGATGCGATAGCGTTCCCAGATTTGACGGCCGACCTTCTTTGCGAGCGCAACGCAATCTTCGATGGCCACGCCCTCGATGGGAATGAATGGCACGACGTCTGTTGCGCCCATGCGGGGGTGCGCGCCCGAGTGCTTGGTAAGGTCAATGAGTTCGGCGGCTTTGCCGACGCCGCGCAAGGCGGCTTCGGCGACTGGTTCGGGCTCGCCGGCGAGCGTGACGACACTGCGATTATGGTCGGCGTCGCTTTCGCGGTCGAGGAGGAACACGCCCGGGACTTCGCGCATGGCGGCGACGATGGCGTCGACTTTGGAAACGTCGCGACCTTCGGAGAAATTGGGAACGCATTCGATCAGGCGTTTCATGAAATTCAGGCGGTCTTGCGATGAATAATGATGCCGCGTTTCATGGTCAAGCTGCAGAGATTCACCCCAAAATAATACGGGATTTCGCGGTGGTCGGCCACGTCAAAGGCCGCGAGGTCGGCGTATTTGCCAACTTCGAGCGAGCCGACGCGGTCATGCTGGCGCAAGGAAAACGCTGGATTGATCGTCGCGGCGGCTATGGCTTCCGCGGGCGTCATACGCATCTGCGTGCACGCGAGCGAGAGAATCATAGGCATGCTGAGAGTGGGACTGGTGCCGGGATTGAAGTCGGTGGCGATGGCGATGATCGCACCGGCGTCGATGAGAGCGCGCGCGGGGGCGTAGTGCGCCAGGCCAAGGTGAAAGCAGCAGCCGGGCAGCATGGTGCAGGCGACGTTGGATAGCGCCAGGGCGTGGATGTCTTCGCGGTCGATTTTTTCGAGATGGTCTGCGCTGGCAGCATGCATTTCGATGGCGAGACGCGCCGCTCCAGTGTGGGTGAGCTGTTCTGCGTGGATGCGAGGAACGAGCCCGCACGCACGGCCTGAGGATAGGATGCGACGTGACTGGTCGACGGTAAACGCGCCACGGTCGCAGAAGACGTCGCAAAATTCGGCGAGGCCAGCCGTCGCGACGGTGGGGACCCAGCGGCGGGCAAGCAAGTCGACGTAAGCTTCGGGACGGCGCTGAAATTCCTTGGGCACGACGTGGGCGCCGAGGAAAGTGGCGGCGATATCAAGGGGCTGCTCCTGATGAAGCTCGCTGAGGATGGTAAGGATCTTGAGTTCGCTTTTCCAGTCGAGGCCGTAGCCGCTTTTGGCTTCGAGCGTTGTGGTCCCATGAGCAGCGAATTCACGGAGGTGGGATGCAGCGCGGTCCTGGAGCGAGCGGGCCGAGGCATGGCGGAGATTATCTACGGTGGAGCGAATGCCACCGCCTGCGTGAGCGATTTGCTCATAGGTGGCTCCGGCGATGCGTTGTTCGTACTCGGCAGCGCGGCTAGCGGGAAAAATCAGGTGAGTGTGCGAGTCGACGAAGCCCGGCAGGACAACACGCCCGCCAAGGTCGAGACGTTCAGCCCTGCGAGCAGCGCGAGAATTTTCGAGGCGGCGACGCGTTCCGATAGCGGCAATACGGTCGCCGCGAACGACAATGGCTCCATCGCGAATGATGCGCAGGTCGCGAAGGCCTTGGCCGCGGCGGGGGACAGGTCCTCGCAGTGTGAGCAGTTCCGAGCAGCCGGTGATGAGAAGATCGGGCACAGACCGGGCGAAGCGATACTAGCGCGGCATAAACTCGAATGCCACTGCGCGTTACGAAGTCGCAAACCCTTCTCGTCCGTGCGGATCGAAAAGAACGAATTGGCGAATCCTATTTCTATCTCAGGGTGTAAATTGTCACCGGACAGAAAGCGAGGAGGTCATGGCGCCACGCCTAACGGGCCTATCCTTGATGCTGTTCTTTGGCTGCTTGTTCCTCACCGAGTTGTGTCTCGCACACCCGCCCTCGGGCGTTGTCATCGGCAAGAATGGGCATGTCTTCTTTCTCTACCACGGGCTCGTCGGGATTGATTCTTCCGGCAAAATGGCGACCATTCAAGAAGACTCGGGCGGTCACTGGCTTGCTGTAAATACTGATGGTGATTTCTCGAAGATGCCTTCGGCATACAAGCAAGTTTCATCCGACGGCACAACGATGATCTATGGCGACGGCGCTCCGCTCACGATTGGAGCAGAGGGACATCTCTACTATGCGACCAGCGGATCGCAGGAGGAATCGCTTCCAACAGGCGCGTTGGCCATCGCCAGAGTTTCGCACAGCGGTCAACCAGCTCTTTTCTCCCCATTGTTGAAAGAAAAGCTGGCAGAACTGAAGGACGGCGTTACCGGATTGGCGTCTGGCCGAAACGGATCCATCTACGTTGCGACATGGAAGGGGATGATCGAACTGAATTCCGATGGCTCGATTGCACGCATCGTGTACCCCGTCGCGGTGCAGGACTGTGACAGCGATCCCGCAGATCATAACCCGATCAACTCCGGCTTACCTCTTCTCCGCGGGCTTGGGGTAGATTCGGCAGGCAATGTATATGTCGCTGCCACCAGCTGCCATCGCGTTCTGCAGATCACCCCTGCTGGTCAGGTGACCTCAATTTTGCGCTCGGAACGGCCTTGGTCACCTACTGGTGTTGCGGTGAAGGGCGATGAGATCTACGTTCTCGAATACACCAATGCTAACGGGCCCCGAACCGAGGGATGGTTTCCGCGTGTGAGAAAACGAGATAAGCATGGAACGTGGTCGACATTATTAGAGGTGCCCCCCCAAGCCACATCACACAAGTAGGCATGCCTCCGAGAGGTTGCTGCTTGGAATAATTTTTGCGCGCCTCGTAGTCTGAGAGAAACTGAAAACAACAATGAATTCAGCCACTGAAACCAACTGGGCTCGGGAATTTCGAACATTCGGAGTCCACTTGTTCGTCGCGACCGCCGGCGCATTCGTCGCGGTTTTACTCGTTGGATTGCTGGTGTGAAGTGAACCCGTTGGTCGCAGACAATATGTTGGCGAGGCCCATATTCCCACTGAACATTCTGTTTGGATTTCTTGCCGGGTTTCTCGTCAACAAGAAGCTGCATTCAAAGTCGGCGATCTTGGCCTGGCTGCCCAACAGCGGCGGTCATTTCGTATTACTTCCTACCGAGCCAGCGTTTTGGCCCTGTTAGTTCCACCGCCCGGTATCTTTTTGGGCTCGCGTGCGACGACTGCGTTGAGCGGGCCCTGATTACGGCACCTTTTTATGCGACGGTGGCCTATGCGATTGGTGGATGGGTAGCGTTGCGGGCAACCACTCGATAGCCTTTTCGATCCTGACGCTTTGCATTAGTATGCGCGCGGAACTCAGGGGTGACTGGATGCGGAAACGGATTTTGATTGCGGCTGGCGCGATTGCCGCGCTCTTGCTGATTTTGGGTGGCGGCGAATGGCTGCGAGCGGCGCAGTCTGCGGATGGAGAGTCATTCGACCTGGTGATTCGCAACGGGCACGTCATCGACGGAACAGGCTCGCCGTGGTATTCGGGCGACGTTGGGATTCGTGATGGGCGGATCGCGGCAATCGGGAGCTTGGCGAGCGCGTCGGCAAAGCGAACAATCGATGCGAACGGGCTTACGGTGACGCCGGGGTTTGTCGACATGCTCGGGCAATCAGAAGAAACGATTCTGGTCGACCCGCGCTTGCCGTCGAAAATCTACCAGGGAATTACGACTGAGATCACCGGTGAGGGCGGATCCATTGCGCCGCAAACAGATGCGACGCTTGCCGAGGATCGCGCCGGATTCGAACATTTGGGAATCAAACCAGACTGGAAGACGTTCGGTGAATACTTCGCACTTTTAGAGAAGCAGGGAATTGGAATCAACCTGGCGAGCTACGTTGGCGCAACTCAGGTGCGGCGCGTGGTGATTGGAAATGCGGACCGAGCGGCAACGGTGGCGGAGCTGGAACAAATGAAGTCGCTGGTGCGGCAGGCTATGGAAGAGGGAGCGCGCGGACTATCGACGGCGCTCGAATACGCGCCCGCGCCGTATGCCTCGACCGAGGAGCTGATCGTGCTAGCGGCGGAAAGCGCCAAGTATGGCGGAATTTATTCGACGCACATTCGCAATGAAGGTGACGGAATCATGGCGGCACTCGACGAGACCGCGCGAATCGCGCGCGAGGCGCACACACCAGTGGAGATTTGGCACCTGAAAACCGCGGGGGTCAGGAACTGGGGCCGCATGCCGGAAGTGGTGAAATTCATCGACGATGCTCGCGCTTCGGGGTTGGACATAGCGGCTGACACATACGCGTACACAGCCTGGAACAATTCGTTTTCGGCGTTCATTCCGCCGTGGGCCCATGACGGCGGTACGGACAAGCTGATTGCACGGTTGAAAGATCCGGCTACGCGAGCGCGGATCCGCAAAGACATGACCACGCCAGCGAGGAATTGGGACAACGAATGGCAGGAGATTCCAGGCCCGGAGGCAATCCTCATCAGCTCCGTCCTGAATCCGGATTTGCGTCTTCTGCAAGGCAAGCGACTTTCCGAGATTGCGAAGATGTGGAACGAAGATCCAATCGACGCCATCTGCGATTTTCTGATCAAGGATGACGCTGCCACGGACGTTTCGGTCTTCGGGATAAGTGAGGATGACGTCGAACTGGCCCTCAGGCAGCCGTGGGTTTCGGTGGACAACGATTCGTCGGGCGCTTCGCCGGAAGGCATTCTCGGCCAAGATCATCCGCATCCGCGCGCGTACGGGACGTTTCCACGAGTGCTGGCAAAATTCGTGCGCGACGAACATTTGCTTACATTGCCAGATGCAATTCGGAAGTTTACGGCGCTGCCTGCACAAAGAATGAGAATCACGGATCGAGGCGTGTTGAAGCAGGGAATGTGGGCGGACGTTGTGGTTTTCGATCCGGCAACGGTTCATGATGTGGCGACCTTCGAGAATCCGAATCAGCTTTCCATGGGAATGAAGTACGTGATTGTGAACGGCAGGCTTGTCATCGACGACGGCAAGATGACCGGGGCATTGCCGGGCCATGTGCTGCGCGGACCGGGTTATTTCGCTGCACGGTGACGCTAAGGAGTGCCGATGGCAGCGTTGGTGATGACAATCATCGGTTTTCTGATTTGGTTGCTCATGTTCCTGAGTATGCGTGATCCCATGCGATTCTTCTGGCTTTCATCGACACTGGCGGCAGGATATCACCAAAGAATGGTCCTCGACCGGTGGCAGCGGATCTCGATGCGAATTGTGGCCGTCGTTTTCTCCTTCTTCGGTCTGTCCCTTTCTGTAAATGGGCTTAGCTCGGCACTGCACAATAGGGTCCTGGGGAGGGTGTCGACCGGACTTTGGCTTGCATTGGGGATACTCTTCCTGTGTGCCTGGATCTTTGGGCTGGTCTCCTTAATTGTCCGGTCCATCGTTAGAGGCTCGATTACTGCTGTTCTCTGGACCGATTGGTGGAAGATGTACAGGGATGGAATAACTTTAGGTCCTATTGAAGTTTTTCCTGCGATCACGCCAGCGATGCACAAAGAACGGTGGATTTTTACGGCAGCTTACTTCGCTCTGGTCGCGATTGTGATTTGTATATCGATTTACCCGCGATAGTTCTTGTTCGTGGCCGTTCAACACCGAGCAGAAGCTAGGCCTTGTGCTCCGCGCGCTGGCGCCATTGTTCGAGGCGCTTAAGAATGAACTTGAGGCGGTCGCGGCCCCAGCGCGTGCGCGTGATCACCTTCTCGACGTCCAAGAACATTTCGGGATCGCCAAGCTTGTCGCGCAGCTCCTTGATGAAGGGATACACCTTGCCGTACATCAAAAACATTTCACCGCTCATGGACGGCCGCAAAAATAGCTCTTCGTTCAGCGCGCCCTGCAAGACAAACGCGGCGGCCATTCCCCAGTAGCTCCCTACCTGACGCAGCCAATTGTTTTCCTGGGTGCCGAAAGCGAAGGCAACCTTGAGGAAGTCGTCGGCGCTGCGCGGTGAGAAATCGGCATTCCACCAGTGGCGTGCCTTGCGCATTTCGGGCTCGCGGCGCAAATCGTACAGATGCAATATCAACTCCGCTTCGACCGTGCTAGCTTTCTTCGGCATCGTTCCCTCCGATTCGATATGCGGCCCGCGCGAGTAGCGCGGAATCATTTATTCCGTTGTGGACTGGCCAGAAATGCAGGCGCGAATGCCTCCGAAACGAAGGATTCGATCGTCGTGGGCGTGGTGTTTTCGGGCGAGCGCGGCTGCACCGGCATGATGAGCCCCGCGTTCGCGCCTTTCCACATCTCAATCAATAGCGAGGCCGTCTTTGCGGGCATTCCCATCTGCACGAGCGCGGGTTCAAGCATCATAAAGGCCACTTGCATGTAACGCAGATTCGGCTTGCCGATGGCCTGGCCGACAATCGAAGCTGCCTCCTTCATCGAGATATCTCGATGGCCGTGAAGCTCGTGCACGGAGCTGCCGGAAAAATCGCGCGCCGCGAGCCGCTTGGCAGCGTAGGCGCCTATATCTTTCGTGGCGATCCACGGCATCGCCACGTCCCCTACCATGCCGCCCGGAAGCGTTCCCATCGAGCGTAAGGGCTGCATGCTCATGAAAAGGTTCTCCATGAAATAGCCGGGACGTAGGTACAAGACATTCAGGTCCGGAATCTTGTTCAGCTTCTGCTCCATGTTGTGCAAGCCGACAATTGGGCCGGTGCCTCGAGGATGCTGAGCGCCGATGCTACTGAGTGCGACGACGTACGGCACTTTGGCATTCGCCACCGCGGCGGCCAACGCATCCGTAACGCGCTCTTGATGCGCGCGCAAGTCTTGTTGCGAAGTATCTTCCGGGACGACGAGATAGACGGCTGTGGCTCCCTCAAAGGCCTTAGTCATCTGCGCGGTATCGTGTACGTCGCCGACGAAAACCTCCGCTCCCTGTTGCCCGAACACTTCGAGCCTTTTCGCATCGCGCCCGACAGCGCGTACCTTCTCGCTCTTAGCGAGCAGCGCTTCGGCTGCGACTCTTCCTGTTCTTCCAGTTGCTCCCGTGATGACAATCATAGCGGCGAAAGTTCCGGGCGGGTCCCGCATTTGCGGGACCCGCCCCCTCCAAATGGGGGTTCCTATCTGTCGTCGTCCATCATGGGGATTTTGACACCCTTTTTCCTGGCGAATTCGGTGGCTTCAGAGTAGCCGGCGTCGACGTGGCGGGCGACGCCGATGCCGGGATCATTGGTGAGCACGCGCTCGATGCGCGCAGCCATTTCCTTTGTACCGTCGGCGACGGTGACCTGGCCGGCATGTTGCGCGTAGCCGATTCCTACGCCACCGCCATTGTGAATCGAAACCCAACTGGCGCCGCTCGCGGTGTTGAGCAGCGCGTTGAGCAAAGGCCAGTCGGCGACGGCGTCGGAGCCATCTCGCATCTTTTCCGTTTCGCGAAAGGGTGAGGCGACAGAGCCGCAATCGAGGTGATCGCGGCCAATTACGATGGGCGCCTTCAATTCGCCGCGTGCGACCAAATCGTTGAGTGCGAGGCCGAACTTGTCACGTTCGCCGTAGCCGAGCCAGCAAATCCGAGCAGGGAAGCCCTGGAAGCGAACGCGCTTTTGAGCGAGCTGAATCCAGCGAGTCAAGATTTCGTCATGAGGAAACATTTCGAGGACGAGCTTGTCGGTGCGGTAGATGTCGGATGGTTCGCCGGAAAGCGCGGCCCAGCGAAACGGGCCGCGGCCCTCGCAAAAGAGCGGGCGAATATAGGCCGGTACGAAGCCCGGGAAATCGTAGGCGTTTTTTACGCCCTGCTCGAAGGCGAAGGTGCGAATGTTATTGCCGTAATCGAAGGTGACCGAGCCCATTTTTTGCAGGGCGAGCATGCCTTCGACATGTTTCGCCATGGACTCGAGAGAGCGTTTGCGATAGGCGCCGGGATCGCGTTTGCGCAATTCGGAGGCTTGAGAAACGTCGAGTCCTTGCGGGATGTAGCCGCCGACGGGATCGTGGGCACTGGTCTGGTCGGTGAGTAGGTCGGGAACGACGCCGCGGCGCGCCAACTCCGGAATCAAATCCGCGCAATTTCCGACGAGGCCGACTGAAGCGGCCTCGCGTTTGCGGACAGCGTTTTTAAGGATGCGCAAGGCTTCGTCGAGGTCATTCACCATGACATCGCAGTAACCGATTTTGACGCGGCGCTTGATTCGTTCGGGATCGACGTCAATTCCCAGGAAGGCCGCGCCGTTCAGCGTGGCCGCAAGCGGTTGCGCGCCGCCCATGCCGCCCATGCCGCCGCTGGCGACGAGTTTGCCGGCGAGGTCGCCGCCGAAGTGTTTTCGGCCTGCGGCGGCAAATGTTTCGTAGGTGCCCTGCAAAATTCCCTGCGTGCCAATGTAAATCCAGCTTCCCGCGGTCATCTGGCCGTACATCATTAGGCCAGCGCGATCAAGTTCGTCGAAGTGCTGCCAATCGCTCCAATGGCCGACAAGATTGGAATTGGCAATGAGGACGCGCGGGGCGTATTCGTGGGTCCGGAAGATGCCGACGGGCTTGCCGGACTGAACGAGGAGGGTCTCTTCGTTGGCGAGGGATTTGAGGGACGCGACGATAGCGCGGTAGCAGTCCCAGTTACGGGCGGCTTTGCCGCGGCCACCATAGACGATCAATTCTTCGGGTTTTTCGCCGACTTCGGGATCGAGGTTGTTCATGAGCATGCGCATGGCGGCTTCCTGCTGCCAACCTTTGCAGGAAATTTGCGGGCCTCGGGGCGGCTTGATGGGCTGATAGGCGGTGGGATGGTCAATGGTGATGTTAGGCATCGTGGTTCTCTCCGGCGGCCATCTTAGCGCAAATTGGAGAACCAGTGGCGAGTGGTGAGTGACGAGTGCGGGAAAGAATCAGAGTTGGGAAGGTGTGGTTTGAGTATCGATTAGACGAGAGGCTTTCGTTGAGGGGATTGGAGTTAGGTGCATTTCTATTCGCACTGTTGTTGGCGAATGGCGGGTCATGTCTGGCCGGGGAGATGGTGGCGGGGATGGAGTGGCCGTTCATTATTTTGACTCATGCATATTACCATAGAGTTAACACTATGTCAAGTACCAGTACAGTGTGGGCGCCGCCACATACTTGAGCAGCGGCCCGGGGACGGTGCGATGTTTTCGGGTTTTCGAGGAATTCTTTTTACTGCGTACCGTGGTACATTGGTACCACACCAGGAAGGGGAGCGATGGCCAAAGACAAGTACGTCATCGAGCGGGTGCAGACCGGCGTGCGCATGGAAAAGCGGCTGCTGAAGGTGTTGCGCGCGTTTGCCGATTATCACGACCTGACGCTGGGGGATTTGCTGGAAGGCATCGTGCTGCACAGTTTCGACGGCAAATGCCCGTTTGGTCCGGCGAGCCTACAGCGGATCAGGGAATTGAGGAAGTTTTACGGCCTGGATTTGGATTCGAAGGCTAGCCACCGGCTGATTGAAGGTGCGCGCGCAAGAGTGGGTAAAGACGAGGAGAATGCCTAATGACAGTATCGCGTCAGGAAGCGGCTATGGTGGCCTTGCGGTGGACAGTGGGCGTCGTTGTGTTATTGGAATCAGTTTACTTTGCGATCGCCACTTCGACCGCGCATCACCTTGCCAAGATGGGCCTGCCGAGATGGTTTGGTTTCGCTCTGGGAGGCGCCGAGGCGCTTGCGGCGGTGTTGTTTCTCGTTTCGGCTACGCGGGCTGCGGGCGGCTATGCGCTGCTGGTGATTTTTGCAATCGCGGCGGTGCTCCATCTTCTTCATGGCGAAATTGACGTGGGGGGGCTGGCAGTTTATGCGATGGCCGTGATCGCGAGCATGCACCACGAAGATCACGCCAGCGGTGGAGCGCGGGTATGAACCGCATGAGCGACGATGAGTTTATCGCCGGGTTTGAGACCGCGACGCTGGCGAATGGCGATTTCCATCACCAGGATCACGTGCGGATGGCGTTCCTCTATTTGAGCCGCTATGCGGCGCTGGAGGCGATTGGGAGGTTTTCCGAGTCGCTCGTGAAATTTGCGTCGGCGAATGGCAAGCCGCAGCTTTACAACGAAACGGTTACGTGGGCGTTTCTGCTGCTGATCCGCGAACGGATGGCTCGCGCGGATAGGAAACAGACGTGGACAGAGTTCGCGGAAGCCAACCCGGACTTGCTGAGGTGGAAAGAGAATGTGCTGAAGAAGTTCTATCGCGATGAAACGCTTCGATCGGATCTGGCGAAGCGAGTGTTCCTATTCCCTGACAGAATCTTCAGGCAGACCGATTAGAGTAAGCTGCTTCCCGAGAAACTGCGGATTTAGGCTGTGCGGGTTCTATTTTGTTGCCGGCCTTCCGACCAGGACTCTGTAAAGAGTTCGAAGCCTGCCGCAAGGCCAGCTTGAGGGAAACATGAAAGCGCGATAGGCTCGGCTTCATAATCGGAGGGATTGAAGAAGAAGGGCGGAGGAGACTGGAGTGGCACAAGGCGAGGCGGCAAAAGCGGAGGACTCGAAGAGCGAGCATGCGACGTGCGGCGCGACAAAGTTTGGCGGCGTGAATCCGATTTTTCGCGTGACGAGTGTGGACGCAAGCGTGAAATATTACCTCGATGCGTTGGGGTTCAAGTTGAACTGGCGAGTGGACGGCTTCGCGAACGTAGCCCGAGATCGCGTTTCCCTTTTTCTATGCGAAGGCGACCAGGGGCACTTCGGCACATGGGTGTGGATTGGCGTGGGCAACGTGGAGGAGCTACTGAAAGACCTTGAAGCGAAAGGCGCCAAGATTCGGAACCCGCCGCAGAACTATGATTGGGCGTACGAAATGCAGGTGGAGGACCTGGACGGCAACGTGTTGCGGATCGGGTCAGATACGAGGAAGGACAAGCCGGCCGGGAAGTGGCGCGATATGAACGGCCGCGTTTGGCAGCGCAACGCTGAAGGCCGCTGGGAAACCGTAGAGGAGTAAGCTCGGACAACTTCAGATGGCGACCGAATACCCGGCTCTTCCCAAATGTTTTCTGGATTCCGTGGATAAGCACGCGAACCCGCGGGCGCAAATGTACCGGACGGTCCGAGGCTGGGAATCGACTACGGCTGAGGAAATGCTGCGCCGTGTGGCGGGTCTAGCAAAGGCGCTCGACGAGCTTGGCATCAAGACGGGCGATCGCGTGGGGTTGTTTGCGCCGAACTGTCCCGAATGGCATGTGGCGGACTTCGCGATTCTGGGGCTGGGGGCGATCAACGTTCCGGTGTACTTCAACGAATCGCCGGAGCGGATGGCTTATATCCTGAACGATTCAGAAGCGCGGATCGTGATAACGGCGGGCGAATCGCAGTCGCGAAAGATCGCCGAGGCTCGCGAGAGGCTGGCCAGCCTAGAGCAGGTGATTGCGGCAGGGGCGCCCGAAGATTTGCGGTCGGATGTGCTGCGCTACGACGCGTTGGTGGCCGCGGGCAGGGATGTCGACGTTGCGGAATACCGGCGGCGAGCGGAAAGCGTGACGTCAAATGAGCTGGCGACCATCATTTACACGTCCGGGACGACAGGCGAGCCGAAGGGCGTGATGCTGAGCCACTCGAACCTGAGTTCGAATGCGACCGACGCGCTCAAGGGGCATGAGTTCCAGACGACGGATGTGGGGCTGTCATTTTTGCCATTGGCGCATGTGTATGAGCGAATCGTGGCCTACGGATATTTGTTTACGGGCGTGGCGATGGCGTACGTGGAGCGTATGGAGGACGTGCCGCAGGCGCTGCTAGAAGTTCATCCGACGATAGCGGCAGCGGTACCGCGATTTTTTGAGAAGATCTACGCGAACATTCTGGATAAGGGGCATCGGGAAAGCGCAGCGAAGAGGCGGATTTTCGATTGGGCGCTGCGAGTGGCGGGACGGGCGGTACCGTGGCGCGCGTACCGAAAGAACGTGCCGGCGCTGACGCGCTTGCAGTGGCAAGTGGCGAACGCGCTGGTGTATTCGAAGATTCGAGCGGGCCTAGGAAACCAGAAGCAAAAATTCGTGTCGGGCGGCGGCCCGCTGGCGACAGAGCTGGCGGAGTTTTTCTGGTCGGTGGGCGTCGAGGTGTATCAGGGGTATGGGCTGACGGAAACTTCGCCGGTGGTGACAACGAACCATGTGAACGCGAACAAAGTGGGAACGGTGGGGCGTCCGATACCGAACGTGCAGGTGGAAATCGCAGGAGATGGGGAGATTCTGGTCAAGGGCCCGTGCGTGATGCAAGGCTATTACAAGAAGCCGGAAGAAACGCGCGGGGTGTTTACCCCGGATGGCTGGCTGTACACCGGGGACATCGGGCGAATCGACGAAGACGGCTACCTGATCATTACGGATCGCAAGAAGGAGCTGCTCAAGACTGCGGCGGGAAAATTTGTCGCGCCGGCGCCGATTGAAAATGTGTTGAAGACGTCGCCGTACATTTCAAATGCGATTGTGGTGGGCGATGGAAGGAAATTTGCGTCGGTGCTGATCGTGCCGAATTTTGCAGCAATCGAGGCGAAGGCGCGGCAGAGCGGACGGGAGTTTGCATCGCCCGGCCAGATGCTGCCCGATCCGTGGGTACGCGATTTGATTGCGGAGGAAATCGAGCGGCTGACAGCGGCGTTCGCACAGTACGAGAAACCAAAGCGATTTGCACTGCTGGACCAGGATTTCACGTTTGCGAATGGGCAGTTGACGTACACGATGAAGCTCAAGCGGCGGGTGATCGAGCGAACGTATGCGGACGTGATTGCGAGACTCTATGCGGATGTGGAGGAACCTAGACCGCACAGAACGGCATAAGAGACCGGAAATCGGAAAGCGAAGAGGGGAAAAGCGTAAGGCGAAAGAGATCCCTCACCGCCGGCCGCCAAAAGCGCGACAGGGTTCGGAATGACAGCATTTGCACATAGTTCGCTTCTCCGAGTGTCAGCGCGTAGAATGAGGCTGGGCAGAAACATATGACAGACCAACTGGTGATTGCGGGGCGGGCCTTTGGGTCGCGCCTGATCGTGGGAACGGGGAAGTACCGCAGCTTTCAGGAAATGGCGAGGGCGCACCAGGCGTCCGGCGCGGAGATGGTGACTGTGGCGGTGCGACGGGTGAACCTGACGGACAAATCCAAGGAATCGCTGCTCGACTACATTGACCGCAAGAATTTCTTTCTGCTGCCAAATACCGCAGGATGCTATACCGCGGATGAAGCCATTCGGACGGCGCGGCTTGGGCGGGAAGTGGGGTTATCGGAGTGGGTGAAGCTGGAAGTAATTGGGGATGAGCAGACGCTGTTTCCGGATACGGAGCAACTGATTGCGGCGACGAGAATTCTGGTGAGAGAGGGATTTGTGGTGCTGCCGTACACAAATGATGACCTGGTGGTGGCGCGGAAGCTGGTTGATGCGGGGGCCTCGGCGGTGATGCCGCTGGGAGCGCCGATTGGGTCGGGGATGGGAATTCAGAATTTGGCGAACCTGCGAATCCTGCGCGAGCGGATAACGGAGGTGCCGATGATTGTGGATGCGGGAGTGGGCACGGCATCGGACGCGGCGATTGCCATGGAAATGGGCGCCGACGGCGTACTGATGAATACGGCGATAGCCGGCGCGCAAGATGCGGTGTTAATGGGGGAAGCGATGGGCCACGCTGTAGAGGCAGGGCGCAAGGCGTTTCTGGCGGGACGGATTGAGAAGAAGTTGTACGCAACGGCGTCGAGCCCGCTGCAGGGAGTGATGCGGTAGAGCCCGAAGAGTTTGGAACCACAGATGAACACAGATAAACACTGATGAAAATCAGAGAGAACCGAAAGGCAGAAGCTCACCACAGAGAACACAGAGGAAAACTCACAGAGGGCACAGAGAAAGAGGCGAGCAGGTGCGGAGCCTGCCTTCTGCTTGGCAACCACCGATGACGTCGATGAAAGCCCAAAAAAAACCAAACCAGACACTGAACCGAACAGCAGCGGTTTCCTAACGGAAGAGGATGTGCCAGGATAAGTCCACAAGGGCGTGGACCAGCGTGCCTGGCAGGAGCGAACCGGTTTTCATCCAGGCTCGGCCATAGAAAACTCCTGCAATGGTCGCCATGAGCACGTACTTCCAGTTGGGCACAGGCGCATGAAGGATGTGTGAAAAGCCGAAGATCAGGGAAGCGATGCTCAATCCCACCCATTCGTTCTTGAAGGTTTTGGCGAAGCAATTCTGAAGGACCCCGCGAAATAAAAATTCCTCGGGCCACGCGGTGAAGAAGAGGATACCGATCGCCGCTACGGGCAAGGACTTGATGCGCGCCAGCGCGGGGTCAAAGGCGAGGAATCCGATTTTCAGTCCCAAGGGAATTTCAATCGCGGCCAGCACCAGGAAGTGAAAGCCGAAGTTCCAGCCGAAGCCACGCTTCCATTCTACGGCGTAACCGATTCGGTCAAGTTGGCGCAGGAGCCCGTAGGCCGCAACGGCGGTCGAGAGCGCCATCAGGATCGAGAGCGTGTGGGTGAGCGGTGGCGGATACGGAAAAATGTGGTAGAGGAGGCGCCAAGGAGGTGCCAGCCAAACGGCAAGCCAGATGAAGACAGCAGCGACGTAGTCTTCCCAGGTGCCCGGCGGCTTGCCAGCACTGCTTGCAAGGAGAAGCGACGGAAGCATGGCGTATGCCGCCCCTGCGAGCATCCATTTCAAGCTGCCTGTGACGCCGAACGAGTAGATGATTACCGCGAAAAGCGGAACGATTGGGGCGAGGAAGCGGCTGTGGCCTCCGATCCAGGTGCGGGCACTGTTGAGGACGGCCGGTGCAGCAAGCGAGAACTCGAAGGCGAACAGCATGGCGGCGACGGCAAGGGCGACCGCGAACATGCGACCACCGAAGCCGAGCCACGTGCCGAAAAACGCGGTGGCAGCGACGATCAAGGCCCAGATCGTGATCGCCGCAGGGAGGTTGAGTTGCCAGGCGCGGGAATTCGCGTTTGCCATCGCCAGGGGATTCTAGCAATCTATGCCCGGATTCTCGAACTCGCCGAAATCTGTGGCTCAACAAGACAAAGGACGGATCGCGTACATCGACTGGATGCGCGGACTGGCGTGCCTGCTGATGTTTCAGACGCACTGCTACGATTCGTGGCTGGGAGGGGCAGCGAGACACACGCAATTCTTTTTGTGGTCGCAACTGGGCGGCACACTTCCAGCACCCCTGTTTCTGTTTCTAGCAGGAGTTTCGTTCGCTCTGGTGACAGACCGGATGCGCGCAAAGGGAATTGGGGCAAATCAGATAGCGGCGACGACGATTCGCCGCGGGGCCGAGATTTTCGGACTCGGGCTGCTGTTTCGTGTGCAGGAGTTTCTGTTGGGTCAGCCGTGGGCGCCGTGGACGGACCTGGCACGCGTGGACATTCTGAACGCGATCGGAATTTCCATGATGATGATGGGGATTGCGTGCAGGCTGACGCGGACGCGTGCAGCGAATATTGCGCTTTCTGCGGCTGTAGCGGCCGGAATCGCGATGGCAACGCCACCGCTGTGGACAACCTGGCGGCCGCGTTGGCTGCCGTGGTCTCTCGAGTCTTACATCAACGGCGTGCACATCTACAAGGAGCCGCAGCCGTGGCTTTTTCCGATTTTTCCGTGGACCGCGTTCGCGTTTGCGGGATTGGCGGCGGGATTTCTGCTAATGAGCGAATGGGCGCGAGACAACCTGGCGAAAGCAACGGCGCTGGCGGGCGTCAGCGGGCTCGCGCTGTTCCATCTTTCGACGCGGCTCGATTCGCGACCGCAAATGTATGCCGTGTACGACTACTGGCATACAAGCCCGAATTTCTTTTTGGCGCGGGTTGGGATATTGCTGATGATCGTGTTTCTGAGTTACGCGTGGTGCCGGTGGGGGCCGGGGCAGTGGGGCTTCAGTCCACTGATTCAGATCGGGCAAACTTCACTGCTGGTCTATTGGGTACATATCGAGTTTGTTTATGGGCGGTTTTCGATCCTCAAGAAGCAGTCGCAAAGCATCTCGATGGCGACGTTTGGGCTGGCTATCATTTTCACGGCGATGTTGCTGCTGTCGATTGGACGTACAAGGCTGAAGGGGCGCGGGGCGGAAATGAGGGAGTGGTTGGCCTTGCGGTTGGGAGCGCGGAGAGCAGAGGCGGATGGGAAAAGCTGAAGATTGCCACAGAGACACAGAGAAAAGAAGAATAGGGGAAAAACCAAAGGGCGAAAGGACAACTGCGGATTCCTCGCTACGCTCGGAATGACGAAGGGCAAGAGGGCTACGGCTTCGAATGAGGTGACGGTTGAGCGGGGGTGGAAGAGTCTCCGGGCTTGGGTGCGATCTGGAAGATGTATTCGCCGGGGCGGGCCAGGCCGATATCTTCGCGAGCGATGCGCTCGATTGCTATGGGATCGGTTTTGAGGGAGCGCACACGATCTTGCAATTTCTGATTCTCGTCATTCAGCCGGTCGATTTCCTTTTGAATGCCGGCAGCTTCGCTTTGCGACCGGCGCATGGCGAGCACGCCGTGCGTTCCGAAGATGTCCTGCAAAACTAAAAGGGTGAGCCCGGCCACAAGAAACCACATCATGTTGCGGCGCAGGAAGGCGCCCATCTGTTCAATGAACGACATGCGAGTGACATCGACCAATTCGGCGTTCTCCACTATGTTGAGAGGGCGGGTCCCTGACCCGCCTCTAGAACTTCTGGCGTCACGCTTCAATTCGTGGCAAGTCTGGATTTGCTCCCGCGAAGCCGATTTTACTGAGTGATCCAGGAGCGCGCTTCGCCGGCGATTTTCTGCGATTCGGCTGGCGTCCCCGCCTCTGTGTAAATGCGTATGAGGGGCTCGGTGCCCGAGGCGCGCATGAGCACCCACGCGCCGTCATCGAAGGTTAATTGCAGCCCATCGATTCGGTCGATCTTCGCGACGCGGCGGCCCGCGAACTCCTTCGGATCGGCTCGCAGCTTATCAGGGACGCGGGATTGGACGTCAGGCGCAAGATGAAGGTTGACGCGAATCGGCCAATACTGGCGGCCGAGGCGTTTGAAGAGATGGAAAAGCTGCTCGTGGAGTGTCGCGCCGCGCGCGGCAATCATTTCGGCTGTGAGGAGGCAGGCGAGGATGCCGTCCTTTTCGGGAAGGTGGCCGCGGACGGTTAGGCCGGCGCTTTCTTCGCCGCCGATGGCGATTTTGTCTTCACGGAGAAGCGGACCGACGTATTTGAAACCGACAGGCGTTTCGTGAACCTGGACGCCATGGAGTTTGGCGACGGCGTCGAGAAGATGGGTCGTGGCCACGCTGCGAGATGCACCAAGTTTGTAGCCACGCGATTCGAGAAGATAGTCAAAAAGCAGGCCGAGAATGTGATTCGGGGAAACGAAAGAGCCGTCGTGATCAACGATGCCGAAGCGGTCGGCGTCGCCGTCAGTGGCGAGGCCCGCGAGTGCTTTGGTCTCCGCCACGAGTTTCTTCAACGGCGTGAGATTTTCGTCGGAGGGATCAGGGCCGGTGCCGTCGAAGAGCACGTCGCGATCCTTGCGGATCATTTCAACGGGGACGTCGTTGGCGGCGAGGACGCGGTCGAGCCAGCCCGCGCCGCAGCCATGCACGGCATCACAAACGAAGGCGCCTTTGGCTTTTTGGATGACGTCGAAGCGAACCATGGAGGCGAGCTGGTCGAAGTAAGAGGCGCGGGGATCAATACGCTCGAAATCGTCTTCGATTTCGTGAGCGTCTTTGCCTTCGTCGTTAATGGCAGCGGCGCGCTTTTCGATGTCGCGCGTGACTTCGGGCAGAGCGGGCCCGCCCGCGGGGCCGGAGAATTTAAGCCCGTTGTATTCGAAGGGATTGTGGCTGGCGGTGATGTTGACACCGCCTTCCAGTTTGTCGTGAATGATGGCGTGCGCGATGGTGGGAGTCGGGGTGGCTTCTTTGCAGAGAAGCACGCGGCAGCCGCGCGCTTTGAGGACAGCGGCGGAGGCGCGGGCGAAGTCTTCGGAGAAGAAGCGGGTGTCATAGCCGACGATGAGGACGGGATTTTTTTTCCGCGCGAGCACGTGGGCGGCGATTGCGGCCGAAGCGCGCCGTACACCAGGGAAAGTGAAATCTTCGGCTATGATGCCGCGCCAGCCAGAAGTACCAAATTTGATCGCGGGAGCAGCCATTGGGTGTCGTGCCACGCTATATCACGCGGCGAGGCATTGTATCTTGGCCCGCAAGCGGTGCGAATAGGTAGAATTGCGCAGGAGAGCAGCTGAAGAGTAAGTTTTCGACCTGTGGGAAAATCCGATGACGGATAAGATTGTGGTGTTGGTGACGTGCGGGTCGGCGGCGGAGGCTGGGAAGATTGCGCGAGCGCTCGTGAAGGCGCGGCTGGCGGCGTGCGGAAACATTGTAGATGCGCCGGTGCGGTCAATCTATCGCTGGAACGGCAAGGTCGAAGCGGCACGCGAGCGTTTGTTGATCTTGAAGACGTCACGACGGCGATTTGCAGCGTTGGAGCAGGCTGTAAAAAAGCTGCATAGCTACGACGTGCCGGAAATTATCGCGCTGCCGATTGCGGCAGGGTCCGCGGATTATTTGCAGTGGATCGCGGAATGCAGTCACAAGGCTCCTAGATCACGATGAGTTGACTTCTTCTGGAGAAAGCCATGAAGACGACGGTTCTCGCGATAGCTCTCCTGTTCGCAGGCGCGGTTCAGCGGCAGAAGCCTGGGGATTCGGTGGGTTCGGTTCCGATACGTCAGGATCGGACGGCCGCGGAGCGCGAAGCATGGGACCAGGAAGAAGTGTACTGGGAGTCCATTAAGACAGCCAATGTGACGCGGTTCATGAATCTTTGGGACGAGCGATTCGTCGGGTGGCCCTACTTCGAGACGGCGCCTGTAGACAAGGAAGGAATTCGAGAGCAGGTGACTGAGCAAAACGGCCGATGGTCGATGAGCGAGAGGCTGCTCGATTACAAACTGGAGCCCCTGTCCGTGCGGCAGTATGGAAACGACATTGTGATCGTCATGTACCGTGCCAGATCTCGGCGAGCAGGGTCAAAAGATGGCGCAGACGTGATGTCCGCCTATCGCATGACACACACCTGGATGAAGACCGATCAAGGATGGCGGATTATTGGGGGAATGTCTCTCCTCGATGAAGACGCAAAGCAAGCCACGCGTTGAAACCGCGCTATGGTTCGATGGCAGCGGAGAAGCCTAGGGATTTTAGATGCTGATTGAAGGCGGCGGTTTCGTCTCCCGTGACGGTTTTCACCTTAGCGCGAGCTTCGTCTAATTTCGCGGCGAGTTCCTTATTTACGGCGATTTGCTGGTCGGTGGGCGGCAGGTCGGCACCATCGCCACCGAGTTCGGCGTCGAGGTTCGCGAGTTTGCCATAAAGCATCATGGGATGGCGGAAGCTGTCCTCGATTTGGCCGGTGAGATGAACGTCGAAGAGCAGCCCTTCGACGGCGATGACTTTATCTTCGAATTCTTTTGAAGCTTTAAAGGCATCGGCCGATTTCGGTCCGGTTAATGCGCGAGAAAGATCTTCGAGCTGGTGGCGCGTGCGTTCGAGGTGATTGATCATTTCTCCGATGTCGCTCAGTTCGGAACGAACTTGCAGCAGGAAATTCACCTGCGCGTTGATGTCCGCTTCACTGCCGAGCGAATTGGGATCGTGCAAAATTTCGATGGGCTGCGTGGATGATTCGTCGCCAACCGTAAGCTTCAACGTGTAATGTCCCGGCGGAACGCGCAGGCTGGCGCCCGATTCGCCGACGCCCCACACCACAAGGGGACGCCAACCTTCCTTTTCGGCATCCGGATTCGGCGGGCCGAACATCGAATGAGCACCGGGCTTGACCCAGGGAGCATCGGGCGGCGGGGTGAGCAGATGAACGGGAGTGGGTTCGTCGTAGGCCAAGTTCCACCAGACGCGATTCAGGCCCAATTCGCCTTTGCCCTTGAGCGTGCGCACAGTCTTGCCCGATGAGTCGGAAATCGTGATGGTCCACTTTTCCGCCGGAGTCTTCAGGTAAAAATTGATGTCAGCGCCGTAAGGCGGATTTTCGCCTTCGATGCGCATGCCGTCTTCGCGGCCGCGATCGGTCTGAATTGTGCGGAAGCGGTACGAAGCTCGCGGAGGGAAGAGATACACGTCGGAAGACTGGGCCTTGTCCCAGTTGCGCAAAGGAGTGATGTCGTCGAGATCGTAGATCCCGCGGCCGTGCGTGGCGATGAGCAAGTCATGGAAGCGGGGCTCGACTTCAACCCAGTAGACCGGCGCAGGCGGGAGGTTGTTTTGGAGATGGAGCCAGTGTTCGCCGTCATCCCAGGACACGTAGAGGGCATTGTTGGTACCGAGGTAAAGCATCCCCTTTCGGACGGGATCTTCCATGATGCATTTGGCGCTGGAATTCACCGACTTCGGCACGGAATTGCTGATGAGCTTCCAAGTAGCGCCAAAATCGGCGGTTTTGTAAACGTAGGTGTTGTAGTCACCCACCTGCTCGAGATCGACGGCGATGTAAGCTGTGCCGGCCTCGAAATGCGAGGGCTGCACATTCATCACCGTACCCCAGGGCGGTAGACCGGGAATTTGCTTGGTGACGTTCATCCAGTTCTGGCCGCCGTCTTTGGTGATGTTCACCTGGCCGTCATTGCTGCCAGCCCAGATCAGGCCTTGCTGCTTGGGCGATTCGGCGATGGCATATAGAACGGAACCATCGAAAGTCATTAAGTTGTCTGAGCTGACGCCGCCGGAATTCTGCTGGTGACTTTTGTCGTTGGTAGTAAGGTCGGGGCTGATGACGCTCCATGATTGGCCGGCGTTGGTGGTGACATGGACAAATTGGCTGCCGACGTAAACCTTGTTGTGGTCGAACGGGGAAATGGCGATGGGAAAGGTCCAGTGCCAGCGAAATTTCACGTCAGCGGGGGTCCAGCCATAAGCAGGATCGGGCCAGACCTCGACGCTGCGGGACTGCCCTGTTTTCAGGTTCGTGCGGTCGAGTCCGCCGTTGTAGCAGCCGGACCAAACGACGTCGGGATCTTCGGGATCAGGGACGCCGAAACCGCTCTCGCATCCGCCATACGCCTTCCAGTCACCGGCGCTGATTGCTCCGCCGAAAAGTCCCATTTCGAGATTATTGCTGGGGCCGTAGTACGAGGAGCCGTCCTGGCGATTGCCGAAAACGTTGTAGGGAATCTGCATGTCTGTGAAGACGTGATAAAGCTGCGCGATCGGCAGCGTGACGTGCTCGTAAGTTTTGCCGCGATTCAAGCTGATGTTCGCTCCTTGGTCGTTCGCGTCGAGGATGCGTTCGGGATTGAGGGGATCGATCCACACGTCGTGGTTATCGCCTCCAGCGGGAACGATGTCGTCGGCCAAGGTTCCACCGCCGTCGCGCGAAACGCTCCAGGAGACAGAAGGGAAATAGAGCAAGTCAGGATTGTCAGGCGCGATGCCGAAGCGCGTGTAGTAAGGTGAGCGCTCGCTGGGCAGATGTGATTGGTTGACGAGCGTCCAGGACGCGCCCCCGTCATTTGAACGGTAGAGGCTGGGCGTTGAATCCTGAATGAGCGCGTAGACGCGGCTGGAATCGGATGGAGCAATTCCCACGGCAACTTTACCCAGCGGGTGGTCCGCGTCCGGCAAGCCGTGGCCGCTGAGCTTTTCCCAAGTGACGCCGCCATCGTGGGTGACATAGACGCCGCTGCTTTTCCCGCCGCTCTTGAGGTTCCAGGTCTTAATGTCGACTTGCCACATTCCGGCGAAAAGGGTTTGCGGGTCGTGTGGATCGAGTGCGAGTTCGGAGCAGCCCGTATTTTCGTCGACGAAGAGAAGCTGCTGCCAGGTCTTGCCCCCGTCGGTGGTGCGAAAAACGCCGCGCTCGTGTTGCGTGCGATAGGCCTGGCCGATGGCGCAGACGTATGCGACCTCGGTATTGTGCGGCTCGGCAATGATGCGGGCGATGTGGCCAGTTGCTTCAAGGCCAACGTGCTGCCAAGTTTTTCCCGCATCGGTGGATTTGTAGACGCCATCGCCCATGGGATAGAAGGGACGGATCAACCAGGGCTCACCGGTGCCGGCCCAAAGGACATTGTGTTGAGTCGGAGACATTGCGAGGGCACCGACTGCGGCTACGTCCTGATCGTCGAACACAGGGCGCCAGGTAACGCCGCCATCTTCCGTCTTAAAAATTCCGCCGGCTGCAGCGCCGACGTAAATCACAAGTGGATTGCCAGGTTCGCCGACGATGGAAGCGGCGCGGTTGCCAACAGGACCGAGTGGGCGGAAATGAAGCTGGCGAAAGGGGTTGGCGGTGTCCTTTGGCGCGTCTTTGGATTGCGCGAACGCGGCGCTGCAGGAGCCGAGGAATAGAGATATGCACAGAATCAGAATTGCGGTTCGAAGTCTTGGCAGCAAGTTCGCCCCCATCTCGGCGACCCTCGAAGCGGGTGCCGCGCTGCAAGCAGTTGTCGTGCGGGCTTCTTACCACGGTCCGAGCGGAAAGTGAAACTGGAAAAGCTCGACTGGGAGGAGCGGCTGTGGATTTCAGGTCAGCATTTCGCGAGGGCCTGGTCGAGGTCGGCGATAATGTCTTCGACGTCTTCGATTCCGACAGAGATGCGGATCATTTCGTCGGTTATGCCGACCTGCTTGCGCACTTCAGGCGGCATTGAGGCATGGGTCATGAGCGCGGGGTGAGAGATCAGGGTTTCGACGCCGCCGAGGCTTTCGGCCAGCGAGCACAAGCGAACATGGTTTAAAAGGTTACGCGCCTGGTCGAGTGAGCCAAGCTCGAAGGTGATCATTGCGCCAAAGCCGCGTTGCTGGCGCTTGGCCAGTTCGTGCTGCGGATGTGACTTCAGGCCCGGATAGATCACGCGCTTCACTTTGCGGTGCGATGCCAAAAATTCGGCGACGGCCTGACCATTGGCGTTGTGGCGTTCCATGCGCACGGCAAGCGTCTTGATGCCGCGCGACACAAGAAAACAGTCCATTGGCGCCAGACCGGCGCCAGCAGAACGCTGAACGAAATAAATCTTCTCTGCGTCCTCGGGTTTGGTGAGGATCACCGCGCCCGCCACGCAGTCGCTGTGGCCGTTGATGTACTTGGTCATGGAATGCACCACGATATCGGTGCCAAACTCGATGGGCCGTTGGAGATAAGGACTAAGAAATGTGTTGTCTACGACGAGCTTAAGCCCGCGGTCGTGGGCAAAGCGGCTGATGGCGGCAAGGTCAGTTACGATCATCGTAGGATTGGTCGGCGTCTCGACGTAGATCATCTTTGTCGATGGTTTGATCGCTTTCTGCACCTTTTCCAGACAGTTTGTTTCCACGTAGGAAAACTCGAGGCCAAAATCGACGAGCAGCTTTGTGGTTAGGCGAAAGACGCCGCCATAAACGGAGTGCGACAAAATAGTATGGTCCCCTGGGCGAAGGAGGCGGAAGACAGAGTCGATGGCAGCCATTCCAGAAGTGAAGACGTACGCGGCGCTGCCACCTTCGAGTCTGGCTACCGTGCGTTCAAGAGCCTTGCGGTTGGGATGAGCGGTGCGCGCATAGTCGTAGCCCTTGTTCTTGCCCATCGACTCGAGGACGTAAGTGGAAGTCTGGTAGATTGGGGCAACAACGGCGCCGGTAGCGGGGTCGGGCTCTTGTCCTACATGAATCGCGTCGGTGGAAAACCCCATTTAGTGCCTCCTGAGCGTCTTGTGAACTCGACGCGTCGAAAATGGTTCGCGCACGGATATCTGCCAGGTTTCCATCATAACTCGGCAGTTTGAAAATGTTTGCGGTGAGTGGAGCGAGTGTTGTTCCTGAAACGCTTGAGCCTTCTGGTTAATTGGAGTAGAAGTGAGCTATGAAATCGAGCGTGTGGAGGCCGACGTCGTACTCTGCCTGCAGACTTGCGCTTGCCCTCGTTTTAGGTTCCGTACTGGCTGGAATCGGTTCGAACTCTGCCTCAGGACGCAGGAACGTTCAGGAGAAATCCTCCGATTCGGACAAGAGTAAGAGCGACAGCGCGACCACTCGGCTGCGAATCGAAGTGACAGACCCACATGACAAGCCAGTGGGAAACGCCAGCGTGTACGTTCGCTTTAATCAACCGGGTGGCACTCTGCACAAGGATAAGCTTGCGGAACTAAATTTGAAGACGAATGACGACGGTTCGGTAAAGGTCCCGGACATTCCGCAGGGGAAAGTAATGATTCAAGTGGTGGCGAAGGGCTGGCACACGTTCGGGAAATGGTACGACATAAATAAGAGCGAAGACACGATTGAGATTAAGCTGGAAAATCCTCCTCATTGGTATTGATGCGCCGCAGCGTGAGTGAGGAATTCACCATCCCAAGTCATCACTTAGAAATGTCCGTCAGAAAAACTACGCAGCGGAATAGTACTGCCCTGTCTTTGTGCAATCTGCAGTAAATCCCGTATTCATACGCAGTTTTGATTTTTGGGAGGAGCTTTTCCACACAGTTTTCAACAGAACTGTTGAAAACTGTCACACAACATTCATGTCGGGTTCGCCAGCGTTTGTGACGTGGCTGAAAAATTGCTGGCCAAGACTGCCGACGTTGCTGACTTCGCTGAAATATTTGTTCTGCTTTGTTGAGGCGGCCTCTTGGCGCGAACTTGTTGCGGTGTACCGTGATAACATTTGGTTCTGCCTCTCGAATTCCTCGCCATGAAAGAACTTATTTTGAACGCAGATGATTTCGGCATGACGCCGGGAATCAACGAAGGAATCATTCGCGCGCACCGAGACGGAACACTTACGAGTGCGACGCTGATGGCAAATGCCGAGGCATTCGAGGACGCCGTTGCGCGAGCCCGCGCAGTTCCGAGCCTGGGCGTGGGATGTCACCTCGTGCTTGTGGGAGGCAGACCGGTGGCGCCTGCGGAGCAAGTGTCATCACTGGTAGATGATGCGGGACGTCTGCCACAGACGCTGCCGAAGTTCGTCGCGAAGGTGAGCACCGGACTGATCCGGCAGAGCCATATTGAGCACGAGCTTCGCGCTCAGATCGAGAAAGTTCGTGCAGCAGGAATCGAGCCGACACATGTGGACACTCACAAGCACACGCACGCCCATCCGCGAGTGATGCAAGCGCTGGCCCGCGTTGCGCGCGATATGGGAGTCACTCGGGTTAGGAATCCCTATGAATCGATTCGCGACGCATGGACGACGGCCCGCGGCGATGGTGGTGGCTCGGCGCAGCTCTTGGCCGCCGCAGCGGCACAAATCTCGGCTCCTACGTTTAGTTCGATTTCGAGAAAATACGCTTTGCGATCGCCTGACCACTTTCTGGGAGTTGCGATGACAGGGCAGATGAGTTCAGCGGTGGTGCGTCGCATGATTGACACACTGGAGGATGGCAGCACCGAAATGATGTTTCATCCGGGGATTTACGATTCCGATCTGGTCGCTTCCGGTTCGCGGCTTCGGGAACAGCGCCAGACGGAACTGGAGACGTTGCTCGATCCAGAACTGAAAGAGATTCTCTTGAAACAAGGCATTCGGCTTATCAGCTATCGCGAGTTAAACTAGGGACATGCGAGACCCCTTGAGGCTGGCCCCCACCTATTCGGTGGTGGTGCCATTCCACGACGAGCAAGAAACCGTTCACGAATTACATCAGCGGCTCAGCGAAGTGATGACCGGACGCTACGAGCCAGTGGAATTCGTGTACGTCGATGACCAGAGCTCGGATGCGACGCCACGTTTGCTGGCGGAAATTGCCGCGGAAGATCCGCGGGTGAAGGTTCTTCGGCTCCGGCGTAATTACGGGCAGACGACGGCGCTTGCCGCGGGGTTCGATTACGCGTCGGGTGACATCATCATTTCGATGGATGGGGATTTGCAGCACGACCCGGCGGACATTCCCTTGATGCTGGAGACATTCGGGACCCAGAAGTACGACATTGTTAGCGGATGGCGGCAAAAGCGAGTGGACAATTTTTTTCTGCGTCGGGTCCCGTCGCGTGTCGCGAACTGGATGATGGCGAAGCTTTCGGGTGTGGACATTCACGATTTCGGGACGACGTTCAAGGTATACCGGCGGGAGACGATTAAAGACGTGCGCCTCTATGGAGAGATGCACCGGTTCATCCCTGCGCTTGCGGCTTGGAATGGGGCGCGTGTTGTGGAAGTGCCGATTCGCAACATCGTGCGGCCTGGTGGCAAGTCGCATTACGGTCTTTCGCGCACCGTCCGAGTCCTGTTTGACATCATTACGATTCGCTTCCTTATGCGATACATGACGCGACCGCTGCATTTCTTTGGGCCGCCAGGATTGATTGGCATCTTCGCCGGCGTGGCGATTCTTCTGGGTCTCTCAATCGAGAAGCTCTTCTGGAAGGCGTCGATTTTCGTTCAACATGGACCATTGCTGGTACTTGGGATGATGCTTTGCCTGTTCGGGGTGCAATTGCTCGCAGTCGGGCTCGTGGGGGAGTTATTGACGCGGACCCACTTCGAATCCGGCGCCGATCCCGTCTACCGGATTGAACGAGTGATTGGGTCGCTGCCGAGCGTCGAGGATGGCGGCGCGAGCGATAGCACGAAAGCGAGGAAGGCGACGCGGAGTTAGGCCCGAAGTCGCGACTGCTATCGTAGCCAACCTCAACAACCCCTAATGCGTTCCAACCTAGCGGCTGCAGGAAAGGAAAATGATCATGCGCAAAGCGATTCTGGGAAGTGTTGCGGTGTTAGCAATCGCGGCGCTCGCGCTCGCGAGCGATCCATGGAAGGCCAAGCCGTATCAGCAGTGGGATGAAAAGGATGTTCAGAAGATTCTGTCGGACTCTCCGTGGTCGAAAATGGTTCAGGTGGAGGCCACTTGGGAGAGCAGCGGCTCAACACCGCGTTCAGGAATGCCGCAGGGATCGTCGGCGGGAAGCTCCGGCGGTTCGGGCGGTGGTGGCCGTGGAGGAATGGGCGGCGGTGGTGGATCGCCCTCGGGCGGCGGCCCTGGAATGGGTGGCGGGAGTACGGCTAACCCCGCTCCACAAGCTCAATTTGTCCTGCGCTGGGCTTCGTCGCGGACAATCCGAGAGGCGGCGACTCGCAGGCAAGTCATTGCGGGTAAGATGACGCAGGAGCAAGGAGAGCAGCAGCTGAGCCAGGCGGCGGACGCTTATCAGGTGATGATTCAGGGTTCGCAGATGACGCCATTCCAGAATGCCGACGAAGCGTCGATAAAGGCAAAGAGCTTTTTGACGACAAAGAAGGCCAAGGAGAAAATCGAGGCCACGAAGGTGGAGATTGAGCGCAGCCCTGATGGCAAAACCATCTACTCGGTGCTGATTTCGTTTCCCCAAAAAACTGCCACCGGCGAAGGGACGATTGGCGCCGATGAAAAAGGAGTCGAGTTCACGTGTTCCGTCAGCGGCGTGAACTTGAAGACAAGCTTCGATATTTCGAAGATGTACGACGCGCAGGGGCGTGATATCTAAAGGATTATGAGGGGCAGCGGAGGGTTGGATATGAATGTATTCTGCCGGTTTTTGCTTGCGGGTCTACTGTGCGTGCCAATGGCGGGGACGGCGCTGGCTCAAATCAGAGTGCGGGCAACGCCGCAAATGCGCGGGTACTGGAAGCCAGTGGTCGGCGGCGGCTCGGCGTACGAGATCACGTCGCCTGAGGGGCAGAAATCTCAAATGGAGGTAGCGATCGTCGGTAAAGACAGCGCCGGCGGCAAAGATGCTTTCTGGATGGAAATGACGATGGCGAATCCGCGCGTGAGCGGCGACATGATTATCAAGGACCTCGTTACGCTCGACGGGTCGCAGATGACGGTTTCGAAGTTCATCATGCAGATGCCGGGGCAGGCACCAATGCTAATGCCGGACAGCATGACACAAATGCAGAAGCCGCTTCAGTATGACGACGTCCACAACGACGCAGAGGACGTTGGCAGCGAATCGGTGACAGTTCCCGCAGGCACCTTCCAGTGCGAGCATTGGCGGATGAAAGACGGTTCGGGCGACGCGTGGGCATCGGACAAAGTGAGTCCGTTCGGCCTGGTGAAGTATCAAGGGAACAAGTCGAATACGATGGTGCTGACCAAAGTGATCAACGACGCGAAGGACAAGATCACAGGCACTCCGACGCCGTTCGATCCGATGAAAATGATGCAGCAGCCACAGCCTCAACAATAGGGCCAAGCAGACTTCTGCGCGTGACGCGGGCAGAGGTCGACCCAACGCGGACCCAAAGAATCTGACCACACAGCGCTCCGCATCGCGAGCGCTATTGACCTCATCAGATGTCGTGTAGGTCTGCAATCGCTCCTGTCAGGAAGAGCCACCATGATTTTGCCACCGGAAAAATTCTACAGCGCGCGCGTTACCTATCGACGTGACGTTGCGCCGGACCTTTGGGTGATTCGATTGAATCCGGGCGGAGACTTCAAGTTTGTTGCAGGTCAATACGCCACGCTCGGCGTCCCTGCGCTCGATGCGCATATCGAGCGGCCGTACTCGATAGTGTCCTCGCCTTATGAACCGGAAATCGAGCTGTTCCTCGAAGCCGTGCCCAATGGGGAACTGACGCCGCTGCTCCATAAACTTCAAGTAGGCGCCGAGGTATCGCTGCGCAAACTCGCCAAAGGGCGCTTTACGCTGGACCTGAAGAGCGGCCATCGCGATCACCTGTTGCTTTGCACCGTGACAGGCGTCGCACCCTATCTTTCCTATATCCGCACGCTGCACATCGACTGGAAACGCAATCAGTTCCCAGCGGACATTCGATTGTTTGTTATTCAAGGCGCAAGTCGTTCCGGGGAATTTGCCTACCGCGAGGAACTCGAAGGCATCGCCGCCGAAGTGCCATGGCTCAAGTATGTTCCAACGGTAAGCCGACCGTGGGAAGACGTTGCATGGAAAGGCGAGAAGGGTCGCGTCGAAGACGTGATTCGCAAATATGCCGATGCATGGCAGCTATTGCCGACGGGCACAACTGCGTATCTCTGTGGTCATCCGATGATGGCGGAACACGGGATCGGGATCCTCGAGCGTGCCGGCTTTCCAAAAACTTCGATCAAGCGCGAGGTCTACTGGCAACTACAAACCGAAGCGGCTAGGGCAAGCTAAGGCGATGAGTCAGGGCGAAGAAAGAGATGCTTTTGGCTTTTTCGCCAGGTGCTTTCATTCGATCCGCAACGCTTGCATTGGAGAAATTGCGGCTGCTCGCAATGCCGGAATCACTGAAGCGATGAAGGCACAGGCTGCGAGCGATAGCGTCGCGATGGCAAGCGCTACGGGGTCCCAAGTGGATACGCCATAAAGCTGGGCCGCGATCAGTTTCCCGGCGCCAATGGCCAGTGGCACACCAAGGAGCAAGCCAATCGCAACGCGTTGAAAGGCCCCGGAGAGAACCAACCGCACAACGCGGGCACGGTCTGCGCCGAGCGCCATGCGGACGCCGATTTCGTTCGTTCGCTGCGCGACGGCATAGGCCGTGACGCCATAGAGTCCGACGGCGGCGAGAATGAGAGCCACCAGCCCGAAGAGAGTTGCTAAACTGGCGGTGGCGCGTTCCTGACTGAAGACCACGTTGATCTGCTCCTGCATGCTGCGGACCCTCACGATGGTCAGGTTCGGATCTATCTCCCCGAGAGCTCTCGTGAGTCGCTCTTCCACTGCGCCCGGCGTGGTGCGCGTCACCAGCAGGATGCCTGCGATGAAGTGCGAGCGCAGATCGATCTGTTGTAACAGTGCGTCCTTGTAGTGAGCACCCTGCGCCATGGGCACAAAAAACATAGGCATAGCCGGATGATAAAGATTCCAACCAGCATATTTCGCATCGCGGACAATGCCCACGATGCGATAGGTGCCTGCGTTTTCAGGGACGTCGATGCCGAAGTGCTTATCCATGGGATCTTCGTGCGGGAAGAACCTGCGAACAAAGGCCTCGTTCACTACGGCGACTTGCGCTGCGGTCTCGTTATCGGCCTCAGTGAATCCGCGACCACGTAAAATCGGCTGGCCCAACGCGTCGAAGTATCCCGGCGTGATGCGGTCCCACGACGAGCCGGCTTCTTCATTAAACTTTGCCGGAGGATGCCCCTCAACCTCGATGAGTTCGCCCCAATTGTCTGTGAGCGGGTTGTACATCGCGAGACCTTCCTGCTCGACTCCGGGCATGGCTTTCAGATGAATCTCAATTTCTCGATAGAGTGAGGCCAACTGGGGCAAGGTGTAGGTGGCCGGCGGCGTGTTCAATGTGACCTCGACGCGGTTGGGAACCTTGAATCCAAAATCCTGGTGCTCGAGGTTGCCCAGGCTTCGTGCGAGCATGCTGGCGCCTGCGACCAACACGACGGAAAGAGTCGCCTGCACAATGAGCAGGGCCTTGCGAGCGAACGACGTCGAATCCCTGGTGCTGCGGCCCGCGCCTCGCAGCGCTTCTACCGGATGTGTGCGCGTAGCAAGCCATGCGGGCGCGGCGCCAAAGATCATGCCGGTTACAACGGACAGCAAGAAAGCAAAGGCCAGTACGATCAGAGAAGGCGCCGCGCTAATTGGCAGGAAGCTCGTACTGTGAAAGGCTAGGTCGAGCAGCAATCGTGAGGCTCCCACAGCCACAAGCAGGCCGGCAATTCCGCCAATCAAGGACAGAACGATGCTCTCGGTGAGCGCCTGGAGGACTATTTCGCGCCGCGATGCTCCGAGCGCCAGGCGGATAGCGGTCTGCGTCCTTCGGGCGACCGAGCGCGCCAGCAGTAGATTCGCGACGTTTGCGCAGGCAATCAGCAGTACGACGCCGCAAACGGTGAGCAGAATCTCGAGGCTGCGACCGTAGTCCTCCTTCATCTCGGCGACACCGGCGCCGGCAGGAACGACGGCGACGGTTTGCTTTGGCAGTACGCGCTTCAGGTCATCCAGCCAATTTGCCGGATATCCACTGTCGTTCATCAACCATTGCTTCAGAATTCCTGTCAGACGCGGCCCCATCCCGACGGTGGTCGCGCCCGGACGCAATCTGCCGATCACGCGCAGCCACGCTGGAACTGACTGGCGGAGGAGCGAGCCTTCGCCACTGATCATCGGCTCCTGCTGAAGTGGCAGCCAAACATCGGGCGGATCGCCACGCAGCGTTTCACCGAAGAATCCGGGCGGCGCGATGCCAACGATGGTGAACGGATGGTTTTCGATTACAAAGGTCGAGTTGACGACAGAGGGATCGCTGCCGTATTCGCCCTGCCATACGTGATAGCTGAGCACGGCAGCCGGCGGGGCTGCAGCCTGGTCGTCGGTCTGCGAGAAGAGGCGACCGCTGAAAGGGCGAATCCCGAAGGTTGTAAAGTAGCTGCCGGTAACGAATTCGGTGCGAAGAGGCTTCGAGGTTCGGTCCGTATCGCGGCGGACGCTCATACGGTTTCCCCCCGCCTGAAATGCCGTGAGTTCCTCGAACTCCGGAACATTTTCCGCAAGGCGCCGAAAAAGGGAATAAGAAACCATTCCCCATTCGTCTTGCGGCCCGCCCTCGACGCAGCAATCATCACCGCTGCCAATACGATAAAGCGCTGCGGGATCAGCTACAGGAAGGGAACGAAGCATGACGGAATCGATCAGCGAGAAGATTGCCGTCGTTCCGCCGATACCAAGTGCCAAGGTCAAAACCGCAGCGGCGGTGAAAACGGGAGAGTGCCGAAATTGACGAAATGCATACCGGATGTTCGCGACAAGGTTTTGCATGAGCTCCCCTCGTTGAAACTGGCGTCAGTTGCTCGCGATTCCCAGGCCGTCACCGTTCACGATATTGCCAAGGCGTTTACAGTAAAAACGAAACGCTTCGTACTTCGAGAGTACACGCCGCCCCTCGGTTATCTTGCGCATGGAGCCAAAGCGACGAGCGCCTGCAAGGGGCTTCGCGGCGCCCGCCGGTTCGGCTACTCCGCGGCCACTAGAGTGGGTTCGATGTGGCTGCGGCGAGTTGTTCGATGGTGCTAGAGATAGCGCGAATCGGCGTCGATACGTGGACGGTTTCGCCTTCGTCGTCTACGTCCACGACGATCGAACCACCGGATTTGGAAACCTCGACGTGCTGGTTCGATTCCTTTACCTCGACGAACACGACGTCATCGGCGTCGCGGAGACTGTCCAGCGCAGCTCGAATCGCCGGCAAATAGGGTTGAATGTCGCGTGCGGCCTTCGACAAGTCGCGTTGCGGAGCGAAGTGCACCGCAATGGGAGCCAGAATTGCAGGCGCGATGACATTGATGTGATGGCCCTGCGGCTCCTTTTCGATGACTTTAACCTGGACGAGCCCTTCACTGCAGAGCACGCCGACACCCGCGAGTCCCACTCCAGCCATCCCGAGCACGATTTTTCCTAGCACTATCATTTATCACTCCTCACGAAGGATTCGCGCCGCCGATGGTGCAGGTCGGAGATCCTACCCAGGCCGCAATTTCCGTCCAACGTGCCCTGCGAGCGATTGCTGTACTGCGAGTCTGACGGCTCATTCCTGCGTATTCTTTGAATCCACCCAGACGCGCACTTTCTGGCTGGAGTCCTGAACAGTGACGAGCAGAATGTCTCCAGCATCGCTCAGGGCGCGCAGGGCCGCAGCAATATCCAACTCATCGTTCTTGGCGTTGGCGAACAGGGCATCGACGATCTTCATAGGCACAGTGACGTCGACTTTTTCTTCCTTGTTCGTCTTGTCGATGACATGGACGATGATGTTTCCGTTGGACTTGGCCACGCGAACGTCCTCCTCGCGATCTTTCACGGTAACGAAGTCGTTGTCCGGCGCGTTTCTCACGGCGTCAAGGATCGTGCGAATGTCGACATCGTTGAGTTCCGCATGGTTGATGGAGACTTTTCCATTGTGGAGATCGTGATTATTGATGGCCGGCAGAATCTTCTCGGCCATGGAAAGCGGCACGTTCACGTTCACGCTCTCGCCTTTGGTCGCGTCTTCGACCTTCACGTGCAGGTATTTTTCCGCAGGGGCCGCTACTGCCGGCGTTACCGAGGCCATGGAGCCAACTGCAAGCAAACACAAGACCGTAGCCACTTGAGCTCGTTTTGTCATGGTTGTCATCCTCACGTTCGGAAGCTCTGTGCTTCTTCCTGCCAGCTAATACGGAAGGCGCATGAGAAATGTTCCGTGGTTTTTCTGGAAAGGAGGCGGAGTGAAAAAGGTTCTCTTAAACTGGGGCAGCCTGGAGGGAATCCGCGGTGGCGCCTCTCAGAGGTCGGGGAGGCTAGCCTCTCGGCGAGACAGCCAATTTCAGAGACCCTGCCTTGTCTGTCCCGGAAGGTGGAGATTCGAAGAATCGTTTGAGGCGGAGGAACGGCTTTTCGTAGAAATTCCAGGAGAGCGTCGCGATGAGATAGCTCAACGCGATAATAATCGGCAAAGGCGAAAACGGGCCGCGGTCGAGATGCAGAGTTTGCACGAATCCAATGGGAATTTTGTGCAACAAATAAAGGCCATAGCTGATGACGCCAGTGTAGATGAGGAATCGGTTGGTCATAACGGCCCGAATCGGCCTGTGCGGCGAGAACAATGAGACGTAAATAAAAGCCGCGGAAGCGAGAGCCGAGAAGGAAAACACGATCCACTCTAGCCGGAAGTGGTCGGCAAGGAGCGCGAGCGGCGCTGCGAACAGCAGGCAGATCCACGCGTGTCTCACCCATTTGGAAGGCACGAAGTCCTTTTGGCTTACCAGCAAGACCAGGGCAGCTCCTGCCATGAGTCCATCGAGGCGGCAGAAAATGTTGGTATACAGGTTCACATTGTGAAGAGAGAGGTAGTATCGCAGCGCAGGCGAGACACAGAGTTCGATCAGAGCCACGCGGCGCAGGAGCGTGACCGAACAAAATCGCACGACGATCGCCCAGAATAGGTAAAACTGTTCCTCAATGGCAAGCGACCAGGTAACGCCCAAAGGCCCGGCGGCTTGTGTTGAAATTGGCCCGATGAAATTCTGCAGATAGATCACGTACGCCCACCATGGCGATGATGTCTGAAGGACGGTGTGGTATTCCGAAGGATTGAGGAAACGAATGGCGACAAACATGAACAGGAGGAGTGCGTAATAGAGAGGCCAAATCCGCAGGCATCGCCTGGCGTAGAAATTCTTGAAATACCCTGGCGTTTCCCTTGTATCGACCAAAATTCCGGTGATCAAGAAGCCCGATAGCACAAAGAAAAGATCCACGCCCATCCATCCGTCCTTGAACACGAGATCGGAGTGAAAGAATGGGTACTTCGCGCTGATGTTATGGATCATCACGACGAGGATGGCGACACCGCGGACCGCATCGAGCTGAGGAATTTTGTGGCGCATGCCGGATCCCAATTACAACCGCACTAAGTTTTGTTGAGGGCAACGGCAGGGCCGTTGCCGAATATTTCTATTTATCCCATCTAAGAATCTAGCATCGGAATCTTCGACCGAAAGGCCGCTTCAAGCCCAGGTGGCGCATCTGACAAGCCCCTTTTGAAGCGCTTGCCATTTGGCGGCCGAACGGTTAACGTCCGCTGGCCGCGCGGTAGTGGGAGGATTATTCAGATATGCGTCGTCTTTCACCTTTGATTGCAGTCTTAGTCTGTTTCTGGGCTTCGCCGCTTTCGCGCCGGGCGGCGTCTGCCGACGCGATCGCCGACCGCGCTCATGCGCTGCACTTTTCGTCCATCGTTCTGGATACGCATGACGACACAACGCAGCGCTTCTTCTCGAAGGACTACAGCCTGGGGAAGCGCAACCCCGATGGTCACGTGGACATTCCGCGGATGCGAGAAGGCGGCATGAATGCGATTTTCTTTTCGATTTGGATCGACGGCCGAATCATGGGACCGCCAGCGGTTGAAAAGGCTCTCGATCAGATCGACGCCGTTCATCAAAACGTGGAGCGATACTCGAACGATCTTGTGTTCTGCAGGACGGCCGCGGAAGTTCGCCGGGCCCACGAGGGAGGCAAAATCGCTGTGCTGATGGGTGTCGAAGGCGGGCACATGATCGGCAACGACATTCGTGTGTTGCGGATGTTCGGCGATCTGGGAGTCCGGTACATGACGTTGACGCATTTCTACAATGATGAATGGGCTGATTCATCGACCGACAAGCCGGCCCATAATGGGCTCACGGATTTTGGCAAAGCGGTGGTTCGCGAGATGAACCGGCAGGGAATCATGGTGGACATCTCACATGTTTCGGACAAGACGTTCTACGACGCACTGGAAGTCAGCAAAGCGCCGCTTATCGCTTCGCATTCGTCCTGCCGCGCGCTGTGCAATCACGTGAGAGATATGAGCGACGACATGATTCGCGCTCTGGCCGCAAAGGGCGGCGTGATTCAGATCAATTATGAAAAGAGTTTTATCGATCAGGCCTACAAAGACGCTTACGACAAGGTCACAAACGGCGGCGGAGTCGTAACGATCCTTTCCGAACAGCTCAAGAAGTGCGGAGACGATACACAGTGCGCCAGCCGCGGAGAGGCAGCGTTCGAGCAGCAACTCACAGCGGAAGGGAAACTCCCTCCAGTGAGTTGGGAACGCATCATCGACCACATCGATCACGTTGTGAAACTCGTAGGGCCGGATCACGTTGGACTCGGTTCTGATTTCGACGGGGCCACAATGCCCACTGGGATGGAGGACTGTTCGCACCTGCCGAGGATTACCGAAGCTTTGATGCGAAAAGGCTACTCGGACGACGACGTTCGAAAAATCCTCGGCGAGAATCTCCTGCGGGTTATGGAGGAGAACGAACGAGTGAGCCGTCAGTTGCATGCCGAGAATGCGCCTGCGGATTAACGGCTGAGGCTTGAAGCCGAAACTCTGGCTGGAAATGCGTGTACAATAAACGTGGCGGGTGAGACGGGTGATCGCCGGTCCCGATTGTTTCCGCGCCCCTAAGAGGGGGATGCAGATTTCGGGACGGGAGGAAAGTCCGGACTCCGTTGGGCAATGCGCCTGGTAACGCCAGGGGGTCGGGTTTCGGGGTTTGTACTTTCAAACTCTGAACTAAAACGAAACGCGGTGACGCGATTCGCGACCACGGAAAGTGCCACAGAAAATAGACCGCCGATGACGTTTGCGCCGCTGCGGCAGGCCCGAGGTAATACCGAGGGCCGGCCTCAAATGGGTGAAGCGCATTTGGCAAGGGTGAAAAGGTGGGGTAAGAGCCCACCGCTCCGGTGGCAACACCGGAGGCACGGTAAACCCCGCGTGGAGCAAGGCCAAATAGGAGGGGAGGGCTGGCCCGGCCCGGACGCGTCGTGCTGGAGACAGTGCGGCGCCGCGACCCTCGGGTAGGCTGCTGGAGTCCCGGAGCGATCCGGGACCTAGAGGAATGATCGCCACGACGTGCGTTCGCGGGCGCTGATGAAAGTCGGCGCAGCGGACGCGCAGCGTACAAAATCCGGCTTACAGCCTCACCCGCTGATTTCTAATTGCATCGCCGCCGGGATCGAAGTTCACGTCGCGGCGTGAACTGCCGTGAAACATTCCCCTCAGTGAGTTCATCGCGCAGCGCTGTTGCCTAGTCTGCTCAAGCGAGGCGATAATCCTGCTGCTTCGTAAAGTGAATTTACGTTTACGTTAAGGAATTCGCTCGGTGGCGAAGATACGCCTGGAAGAAGGCGAGACGCGATGAAAGCGGCATGGTATGAAAAGCCTGGTCCGGCGCGCGACGTTCTTGTCGTGGGAGATATGGAGAATCCCCAGCCTGGCGTCGACGAAGTGCGGATTCGCAATGTTGTTTCGGGCATAAATCCGGGAGATGTGAAGAAGCGCCAGGACTGGGCCGGATTCGGCATGCCCTATCCCCGAGTGATTCCTCACAGCGACGGTGCAGGAACGGTGGAAGCTGTGGGCTCCGGAGTCTCTCCTCAGTGGGTGGGACGGCGCGTCTGGTGTTATGGGGCGCAAAGCTATCGTGCGTTTGGCACGGCTGCGGAGTACACGGTCGTCCCTCTGCGGCTGGTAGTTCCCCTGCCGGAGAGCGTGCCTTTCGAGCAGGGCGCATGCTTCGGGATTCCCGGCATCACCGCACATCGCGCCGTTCACGTCGCCGGGCCGGTGGAGGGTAAGGCGGTTTTGGTGCAAGGCGGAGCAGGCTCGGTGGGGATGTGCGCGGTTCAACTTGCGCATCGAGCGGGAGCGCGCGTGATCGCCACTTGCCGCACCGAATCCGATAAGGAAATCGCTTCGCGCGCCGGTGCGGACGCCGTGTTCCTGACGGACCAAACCCTTGAGGAGCGCGTCAAGGGATTCGCTCCGAACGGGGTTGACCACATCGTTGAAGTGGCTTTTGCCGCGAACATCGACCTCGATGCTCGCTTACTGGGGCAGGGTGGTTCCATTGCAACTTACGCGACGAATGCTTCGCCAGCCCAAGTTCCTGTCTGGTCGCTGGTGTTCGTGAACGCGAGGCTCTTCTTCGTCGGCAGTGATGACGTGCCGCCTGACGCCAAGATAGAAGCCACGCACGCAATCAATCAGGCGTTTGAAGCCGGGTGGAACGGCTTTGACATTGCGGAGAGATTTGCATTGGCGGATATCGCGCTGGCACACGAATCCGTCGAGCACGCTAAGAAGCCGGGGCGTACGGTTCTAGTGATCTGAATCTAGGAATCAGACTTCTCGTGGGCGCGGTCGATGACCGCGTTTGCCTCGCGTATTGCGCGGCCTTCATCGCCGGTGCGCTCGAGCGTCTCGTTCGCCACGCTGCGCCAGATCTCGCCTAACTTTCCGGTGGCGAGCTTGTTGTGGCGCACAGAGTCAGCATCGGTTAGCCAGGGCATCGAAACCTCCTGATTTATGGTGTGGCGCACCCCTTCCCAGGTTTAGATGCACGCGCAAATGCCGATCTGAATCTTCAAGGGAGGCGGCGGGCGGTTGACACTTCCATGACGCGGGCATACAGTCGCGCCAAATCCACGACATAAGATTGAGCGGAGGGAGGCAACTATGTCGATTCGGCCCGTGAAGCGGCTTATTGAGTCGAAGCCGACGTTGGAGGGTGCGGGAGTTCATCTGCGGCGCGCGTTCGGCTTTGGCGGCACGACTGAATTTGATCCTTTTCTTCTGCTGGATGATTTTCGGAACGACGTTCCGCAGGATTATCTGGCAGGCTTTCCGTGGCACCCCCATCGCGGAATCGAAACCATCACTTACGTCCTTGCTGGAACGGTGGAGCACGGGGACAGCATGGGGCATAAAGGGGCCATCGGCGCCGGCGATCTGCAGTGGATGACGGCGGGCAGCGGCATCATCCATCAGGAAATGCCGAAAGGTGACCACGCGGGCCGTATGCACGGTTTTCAGTTGTGGGCCAACCTGCCTGCTTCACTAAAGATGACGCCGCCTCGCTATCAGGAGGTGAAGTCGAAAGAGATTCCTGAGGTGAAAGACGACGATGGCACAGAAGTCCGCGTGGTGTGCGGAACATTTTGGGGCAAGAAGGGTCCGATCGATGGCATCGCTGCCGATCCGATATATCTCGACGTAACGGTGCCGCCTGGGCGCCGAAAAAGCCTTCCGGTTGAGGTGACACGCCACGCATTTGCCTACGTCTTCGCGGGAGCCGGAAAATTCTGCAACGCATCGGGTCCCCTTGCGGTACCCACCGAACCTGTCAACTGGCTGGATACGACGCCGCCTTCGGAGGCTGCGAACCGGTCGCTCGTCTTGTTCGATCGCGGAGACGAAGTGATGGTGCAGGCGGGCGAAGATGGAATCCGGTTCCTGCTGGTTTCGGGCAAGCCGCTGCAAGAGCCGGTGGCCTGGTATGGGCCAATCGTGATGAATACTCAGGAGCAACTTCAGGAAGCGTTCACAGAGCTGCGCGAAGGGACGTTCCTCAGGGAAGGCCACGACGAACGGCGGCGGTAACGTGGCATTCCTGATGGCGCGGCACAAGCGCCGCGCGAGTGTGGTTGTCAATGAAACTGCGCTCTCTACGCCCGGACCGTAGAGAGCGGTTTCTGGCATTCGCGTCTCGCAATGAACGGTGTCAGTAACGTTAGAAAGGGCCCTGCTTGACGCCTGTCGCACGGATGCGAAACTTTTGGGCGAGTGACTTGACCTCCCCGAGTTTTTTCGCCTGGGATATTTTCTTCCTGCGTGCGTTCTTTTTGGTTGCTTTTGCCTTTGGCATTTGAGCCCCCTGTGAACTAACAGCCCGGAAGGAGCACGTCTGCGACCGAAGCCAAAATCCAATACCCCTCCGGCTCTCGTTGACAATGGGGCGCTTAGCGTTCGGACGAAGGAGAACCGACGTTGCAGAGATTGAATTGTTCAACGCTGAGTTGGGTTTTTAATTGGGACTGTAAAGACGGAAACGGAAAATGCTGAACCGAAGACGGGGAACAAGAAGTTCACGCAGGCAGCGTGAGAGCAAAAAATCAATCTTCGAAATGGCTGAAGAGGTTGTTGAGCGACTCGGCCAAAGTGGGGTGCGCGAAGATGCCGTCCTTTAAGGCGGTGTAGGGCAGGTTGCCCATCATCGCGATTTGAATCTGCGCCATGATTTCGCCGCCTTCAATGCCCAGCACAGCGGCGCCCAGAATCTGACTCGATTCAGCATCCACCACAACTTTCATGAATCCGCGGGTCTCGTCCACTTCGAGGGCGCGGGCGACGTAGCTCATGGACATCTTGGCGAACACAAAAGAGCCACCGAGCCGGCTAGAAGAATTCGTGCTTTTTTCATCGTGTTCTCCTTGGAATGTGCGCTGCTCCCATGCATCTACGTCTACATAGGTAGACGTATAAGCCAATACTTTCGTTAGCGAAGTTTCCACAAGAGCACCGACGCAGACTCGGTTCTACAGGGAGAGGACGTCTCGTTCGCTATTTCGCGAATGCGCCTGGATGGGCGGCGACTTGCGGCAGTCGATTCTCCGCCGTTTGCGAAGCCTTAGAAATTTAGCTCGCCATATCGGTGGCTAATATCCGAACCGGCCACGTCGAGCAGCTCCAGATTCTTGCGCTGCGTTTGGCCGCGAGGATTTGCCCAGCGGCCGGGAATCGCCAGGCTGCACTTCGGGCAATGGCCATCTTTCAGCCGATCTTGCTGCACATCGTGCCACGACCGCCGAATCAACACAGTCTTGCAGCTCGGACACGACGTGTGCGCACCTTCGCTATAAATGTTTCCTTCGTAGACATAATGCAGTCCTGTTTCCAGAGCAATCCTGCGCGCCGCATGTAGCGTGTCTGGCGGCGTCCGCGGCTTATCTTGCAACTTGAAGTCGGGATGGAACGCGGTGAAGTGAAGCGGCACGTCCGGGCCAAGATTTTCCAAAATCCACTCGGAAAGCTGGCGCGTCTCCGCCACTGCATCATTCAGCGTGGGAATGATCAGGTTCGTGATCTCGAACCATACATTTGTCTCATTCTTCAGCCACTTCAACGTATCGAGCACCGGCTGAAGATGGGTCAGCGTGATCTTGCCGTAGAAATTCTCGGTGAATGCTTTCAGGTCGATATTTGCCGCGTCAACATGATCGTAGATATCGTGAAATGCCTCGTAGGTGATGTAGCCATTCGATACCATCACCGTATTCAACCCGTATTCCTTTGCGGCCTGGCAAATGTCGATTACGTACTCGCCCCAGATTGTCGGCTCGTTGTAAGTAAACGCTATCGACGGGCACCTGTTGCGAATGGCAAGCAGCACGACATCTTCCGGCGGAATGTAAGTGGAATTCACCTGGTCGGAGCGCGATTTTGAAATGTCCCAGTTCTGGCAGAAGAAGCAGCCCATATTGCATCCGGCCGTCCCCATCGAGAAAATGCGGGTGCCTGGGAGGAAATGGTTCAGGGGTTTTTTCTCGATAGGATCGATCTGCAAGGCGGCGGGATGAGCGTATCCGAGGCTATACAGCTTGCCGCCCTCATTCACGCGAATGAAGCAGAAGCCCGCTTGTCCCGCTCCGATGTGGCAATGCCGCGGGCAGAGATAACAATGCGTTTTGCCGCCCGGCTCTGCTTCCCACCAGCGAGCCTCGTGCAGCTCGCGCGTCTTCTGTAGGATTTTCAGGTCCTGCATGCGCTTGCCTGTTAGTTCAATTATACCGCACCAGGAAAACGGCGACGGGCTCGGCTCGGCCCATTGGGTACCTCGTTTCCACAACCGCCGGCACCCGTGCGTCAGATTTTCTCGCGAAACTTCAATTGGGACTGCTGAATCGGAATGATCTTGAATTGGGTTCCCTGGATGACCCGTTGCTGATCGTTGATGGTTCGCGCGAGTGAGGCGGCGCTCATTTGCAAGTCGTCAACGAGGCGCGTGGTAGCTTCTGTCGCGTCGGCCACGCGGACTCCCTGCGCGACTGAATGGAAGACCTGGAGAGCGTGGATAAGCCGCGCCATCCGTATCGCCGAACCATAGACCGTGGGAGCGCCCATTCCCATCATGCCGATCGAGACTCCGATTCGCGCGATTTGGAATCCCAGTTTGAATTTCTCGCCCCCGGTCATGCCTTCTTTTCCGAGTTTCGCGCTTTCGTAGCCCAGGTAACGCATGAAAAGGCGTGTGTACTCGTTCCCAAACGTGCGCGAAGCGCCTCCCTCGAAGGGTATCTCGGAAAGCATGTTCAACGGCGCGAGGTAGACGCTGTCGTTCTGCAATTTCAGAACGACGAAGTTCTTGTCTGTTTCGACGCCTTTCAGATCGGACGCCTGAATCGTGATGACCTGCGCCTTCGCGTCGGCGGGCTGTGTGGCCGAAACAATCAGATTGCCGAGGTCGTCCTCTCCGGCAGGCTGCTCCGGTGGCACTGAAACCTGTTTTTTCGGGTCGTATGTCGCGAGGCAAACCAGTCGGATCGCGTCAGAGCCAATCTCCACCTTTGTGGCCCGGACCGTCTTGTTGTCATGGCCTGAATTCACCTGCGCGTAGAACGAGACAGGCAATCCCTGACTCGCCACAGCGTCATAGCTGCGATAAGCCTCCGGCCAGTTGTTGCCCTGGAGGTAGATGAGCGCGAGCATCTCATTGACCTCCGCGCCGAGCGGAGCAAGCTCGGCGGCAGCTTCCAGGTCCAGGCGCGCTCGATTCAGTTCCCGCTCGACATACGGTTCCGAAAGTTTCTCGGTGGCTCGAGTGGCCTCCTTGTACCGATGAGAGGCCCAGCGCCATTGC
>Ga0187783_10000046_pt1 | contig 95178 bp, 86 predicted proteins | sample 1015_SJ02_MP02_2_FD_132471 | JGI IMG/M metagenome (GOLD analysis project Ga0187783, IMG submission 132471) | Tropical peat soil microbial communities from peatlands in Department of Meta, Colombia - 1015_SJ02_MP02_20_MG | ecosystem: Environmental > Terrestrial > Soil > Wetlands > Peat | place... | reverse complement strand
GGGGCTCATCACCACAAAGAAGCCACAGCTGGAAACCGGCGACGAGGTGGTGCGGCGGATCGAGGAGGCGGCGAAATATTTCCCGCTCGAAAATCTAGCGCTCAGCCCGCAGTGCGGGTTTGCGTCGACCGCAGAGGGGAACCTGCTGACCGAAGACGAGCAGTGGGCCAAGCTCAAGCTCGTCGTAGATACGGCCCGCCGCTTTTGGGGTTGAAATTTAGTGGCGCGCGATCGGGCAGCAGGCGTCGGCCTCTGTGACTGAGTATCCGTTCAAATCATGATCCTTCACCTCAACCACACGCGGCGCGACTGTGCGGCCGCGAGTGCCAGCGAAGTCGTCGCCACATTTCTTACTTTATTAGAAGAAGGACATCTTACTGCGGCGCAATTTGCGCGACTGCAGATCTATCTGGATTGGCTTCAATACAAGCAAAACTTTCGGGAACCGATCACGGTGATGCAGTCGGCCGAGAACGGAGCCAGCCACGGATCCCAGATGGAAGTTCGGATTGACTCCAGGCAGGTCTCGCCCGGCTCTCTTCGCGAACTCGTTCAAAAATCGATCACTCCTCGGAATGCTGGAAGAGGGCAGGACCGAATCTATCTCGAGGATTTTCGCTCACTTCGATCGAGCGTCGTTTGGGACTTCAACCAGCTTTACTGGCACAGGCTGAAGGACTGGGAACAAACGACCGGCAAGAGTTATGAAAAGTCGCTCCCCGGAGGCGTGTCGGATGGCCACCACCCGCAAGCCATTGCAGACTCAGCTAAAGAATTCTGGAAGCTTCTGAAGGAACTCGACACGCGCCATCAACTGCCGCTGGAAATCTTCATTCTGGAGATTGGAGTCGGGCTTGCGACTCGAGCGGGTTTGTGGCTGGACTACTTTGTCGTCCTCGATCAGGAAAACGGAACACAGTATTACCCTCGCTTGCGGTTCCTTCTGGGAGATTACTCGCTTTCAACGCTCGATCGTTCCAGGTCCGCTGTCAAGAAGCACATTGATCTGTGCAGCTTCATCGCGCTCGACGCCCTCGACCCCACCAAGGCACTTTCCTTTTTGCGGCACAAGGTACTGCACGTTCATTCCTCCAACATGTACGACAACCTTCCGGATGAGGAAGTCGTGTGGCGCGATAACCGGCTCTATTGGGTGCAGGTGCGGGCGTACCTCCCACGGGAGGCTGCCGAGGGGATCGGCCACGAGTGCGGCGTGGCGCACGTCGACGTCATCAGGACGGTCAAGCGTCTGCTGGAAGTAGGGGCGGATTTTCTTCCCGAACATGACAAGGGCATGGCTTTCTGGAGGGCCATCTGGAATGCCATCCGGCTCGAAGAAAGACTCGTTGACGCCCTGGATTTGCCAGACGCCGAACTGCCCGCTGGACTGAGCTATCCACACATGGAAGATTTTTTGAAAGATGCCCCCGGAGAACTGCGGTTTCATCTGAGTTCTGGTGCGCTGGAAAGTTTCCGCAACACGTTGCCGCTGCTTCATCCGCGAGGCTACCTCCAAGTGCAGGATATTTTCGTCACAGATTTGAGTGACTATTGCATGGGATTCTACGGTCCAGGCAAGCTGGACGGCTCGATTGTAAATTGGGTCAATGGAGCGCTGCTGTACGAGGTGGCTCACCGGGCGGGCTACGATCTGCACTTCACGCCATTTCCTTACAGGGCCGGCTCAAAAACCTCCATCCTGTACACAACTCAAAGGGAGTAGACCAATGACTCTTCCGATCCTGCCCACGACGATGGTTGGTAGCTACTCGATGCCGAGCTGGCTCGAGAGACTGAAGACCGATTACTTTGCGCGTAGGATCAGCCGGCACGACCTCGATGAGATCCACGATTGCGCGGTGAGATCCGCGATCAAGGACCAGGAGATCGCGGGGCTCGACATCGTCACCGACGGAGAGCTTCGCCGTGACAACATGATCGACTATTTCGTGGAGAGGCTGCCGGGGATCCACATCGATCGGTCGTCGAAGAAGTTCTACTACGACTTTTACGATAGCGAAGTGCTTGGGAAAATTCCGATGGCGGCGCTTGGGCTCGTCGATGATTTTAAGTTCCTGCTGGCAAACACCGAACGTGAAACGAAGTTCTGCGTCACCGGCCCTCATTCACTGTGCAAGCGCCTTCGGAACAAATACTACCCAAGCGACGAAGCGCTCGCGAACGACATTGCCCGGCTGATGAACATGGAGCTCAAAGAACTGGTGAAGGCCGGCGCCAAGCTTATTCAGATTGACGAGCCGTATTACTCCGGCTTCCCCGAGGACTTATCCTGGGGCGTGAAGGTGCTCAATAAGCTCGTCGAGGGCGTCAACGCCAAGATTGCCGTTCATATCTGCTACGGAAACCGATATGGCAAACCGTCGTGGGAAGGAAGTTACCGCTATCTTTTCCCGAGCATCCTGGAGGCAAAGATCCAGCAGTTGAGCGTCGAATTCGCGCGTCGCGGCGGCGAGGACCTGGATCTGTTCCGCGAATTTTCGCCTCCCTTTGAGCTTGGGGCCGGGGTGATTGATGTGAAGGATCAAGCCGTCGAGTCGCCCGATCTTGTTGCGGAACGGATCCGAAAGGTGGCCAAGTTCGTGCCACCGGAAAAGATCTCTGTTCTGCCGGACTGTGGACTATTTCATTTGCCGCGAGATATCGCCTTCGCCAAGCTGCGTGCGATGGTCGAGGGAGCGAAGATTGTTCGCAAGGAATTGGAGCGATAGCAGGGCGCTCTCTTCGATGCGCCCTACCGATCGCCGCCGCGCGCGCGGTAAGCTGCTTTGTTGTTTTGACAGCGATGGTCTGTTAGTATTCTTCCGCCTCGAAGGTGGATTCAATTCCTGGGGTGGCCTCGTCTCGCAATTCTCAGAAGAAACGCCTGGAGATCACAGCTGGAAACTTTCGTCTTAGTCCACGGCGCCTGGCATGACGGGTCGGCATGGGACTCGACTGTACGGCATCTGGAAACCAAAGGGCACAAGGCCTTGGCACCAACGATGGCCGGTCACGGTACGTCGGCACCCAAGAACGTCAACCATGCGCAATGCACCGATTCGATCGTGCGCGCAATCGTCGAGCGGTCGCTACGCGGCATCGTGCTCGTCGGCCACAGTTTCGGCGGAACGGTCGTCTCGAAGGTCGCTGAGGCGATCCCGGAGAGAATCAAACGGCTCGTCTTCCTGAGCGCGTTTGTCCTCAAAGATGGCAACAGCCTTACCGACGAAGTCCCGCCCGCTGGCGCCACCCTGTATGACCAGCTCGCGGCGCAGTCTGCCGACCACTCGTTCATGATTCCGTTCCCGATCTGGCGGGAATCGTTCATCAACGATGCGGATATGGAAACGGCCAAGTGGACTTATGCGCAGCTCTCCCCTGAGCCGTACAAGCCGTGTAAGGACAAGCTTGATCTGAAGCGGTTCTACGCGCTCGAGATTCCAAGGAGCTACATCCATTGCACCGAAGATACGGCGCTGCCGCCGGGTGAGTGGGGGTGGCATCCGCGCATGTCGAGCAGGCTGGGCATGTACCGGCTGGTACAAATGCCCGGAAGCCATGAAGTCCTCTACACCAATCCGTCCGGACTAGCGGAAAAGATCTGGGAGGCCGGGCGCGATTAGAATCGGTACAAGGATCATCCAGGAATGCCGAAGCTCATGACCAGGCCGGAAGCGATCGAAGTGGATTTTGCGAAATCGGCTGTGGTCATTGTGGACATGCAGAACGCGTTTGTGAGCAAGGGAGGCACGCTCGAGCTGGCAGGTGCCGACCTTTCCGAGGCGCCGGGCGTCGTGCGCGTGATCAGCTCGGTTCTAGAGTCCGCGCGGACAGCCGGACTGAACGTCGTGCACCTGTGCATGGGCTACAAACCCGATCTGAGCAACGCCGGCGGCATGCGGTCACCAAACTATTACAAAGAAACGGCCATACGTCTGATGTGCTTGAAGCCGGAACTGGCGGGACGGCTTTTAACCGAAGGAAGCTGGGATTTTGCGGTGGTCGACGAACTGGCTCCGGAGCCGGGCGAGATCGTTATCACCAAGACCCGCTACAGCGGCTTTGCCGGGACTACACTTGATTCGCAACTGCGAGTCCGAGGAGTTCAGTACCTTTTCTTTGCGGGCATTGCAGCGAACGTGTGCGTCGAATCGAGCCTGCGCGACGCCTACTTCCTCGATTATTGGCCGATTCTGCTGGCGGACGCCACGATGGCCGCAGGCGGCCGCAAGATGTACGAAGCGACTTTGTTCAATGTAGAATCTTTTTTCGGATGGACGATTCGTTCTGATGAGTTGCGGGTGGCTCTCGACACGCCGCGCAGGTGAGGCTCGGGTGTGGACAGCTGACATCGATGTCGGGGGAACGCTGACCGATGGTCTTTTTTCCGGCGGCGGTCGAATGGTCTCGGTCAAAGTGGACACGACGCCACACGATCTGACAGTGTGCCTTTTCGACTGCTTGGGCCAGGGAGCGGCGAAGCTCGACTTTCCAGACACGTCGGCCTTCCTTGAAAATGTCGATCTGATTCGATGGTCCACGACGATTACATCGAATGTCTTGGCAGAACTTCGCGGACCGCGCATCGGGTTGTTGGTCAGCGAGCCACATGATAACGACCTCTACGGAAGTGCCGAGCAGGGGGCAGCCCTTCACCGCCTCCTTACCAGCAGTGACGTGATTGGCATCGACGGCTCGGCATCCGAGACGACAATCATGAACGCGGCGCGCTTTCTTCTGGAAAGAGGCGTGCGGCGGATCTGTATTAGCCTGAAGAGCTCTCACCGCCATCCGGAACGCGAGATGAAATGGAAACGCATCATCGACCAGCAGTACCCGGATCACTTTCTCGGCTCGGTACCCGTTCTGGCCGGAGGCGACATTTCTAAGAACGCCGATGACTTTACGCGTGCCACATGCGCCGTGATCAACGCGTACACGCACGGCGCGCTCGCCGCGACGCTGTTTAAGGCGGAAGATGATCTGCGCCAGGCGTCAAAATACTCAGGGACCTTCCTGGTAAGCCATATCAACGGCGGCGTCGCAGGGGTCGCGAAAACCAAGGCGATTGACACGCTTGAATCCGGCCCGGTGCTCGGAGTTCTCGGAAGTGCGTATCTTGCAAGGACCTATGAGCTCCCAAACGTCGTGGCGATGGACATTGGCGGCACAACAGCAAAGCTCAGCGTCCTCGCGCAAGGTGAGCCGATCTATCGTAAACCGTCCGATCTGTTCGGTATTCCGGTCGAACTCTCGCTTCCTTATTTGCGCTCGATCGCCCTGGGCGGGGGCAGCGTTGTTAAACCGAAGAGCCCAGCTATGCAACTCGGCCCGGAGAGCATGGGCTCTTACCCCGGACCAGCGTGCTATGGACTAGGTGGCGATCAGCCTACTCTCACCGACGCATTCGTCACGGCTGGTCTGATTAACCCCGATTTCTTCCTCGCTGGAACGAAGACGATTGACCGCGAGCTGGCGCGAAAAACGATCGAAGACGTGGTGGCGCGGCCACTCGGTTTGTCTGTGGAGGAGGCCTGTCAGGCCATCATCGGCCGCGCGTTTGCCATGGTGGCGGAAATGCTTGCGCATGCGCGGGCGGAACTGAATCAGGACCTGTCCAAGCACACTCTGTTTGCCTACGGCGGGAATGGAGGGCTCTTCGCTTGCGACGTGGCCCAGCGGGCGGGGCTCGAATCGATTCACGTCTTCTCCCTTGGTCCGGTATTCAGCGCCTTCGGGTCGTCGGTCTCAGACATCAGTCACGTATACGAACGGGCACTTCCCGATCCGATGATTTCGGAAGATCGTCTTGCCGAATTGCGAGGCATGCTAGAAGAAATGAAGGCGGAGGCTTCGCAGGATCTGCTCGGCGAGGGCATCCGTCCGGAAAACGTCCAATACGCTCTGGAATTTGAGGTTGCGGGGCGAGATCACCATTCCGTTCCCGTGGCGTGCCCGGAATCGGCCCTGCGCTCGATGAAGGAATTCGAGCACGCGATCGGGCACGCCTCGGGAGCCGATCTATTTCGCCTACGCGTGAAGAAGGAGATGACTAAGCCACGCCTGATCGAACACCCTCTCCAAGGGGCCGATGCGTCGTCAGCGCGGCTCGGTAAGCGACGGGTTTTCTGGGGAAGTCGCAGCGGCGAAGCGGACATTTATCGCTGGGAGTCCCTCGGTCCAGGCCATCAGGTCCGAGGCTGTGCGGTAGTGGAAGGCGAGAGTACGACATACTTCATTCCCGAAGGTTGGACGATGACCATCGACGGCTATCGAAACGCGAAATTGACGCGGGGCTAGGTGCATCCAATGCCAACCGAAGCAAAAAACACCATTCGATTCACGGAATATCTCGACTTGGACATCGAACGCGAGCAGTGGATTTGCAATCGCTGTGGGTATGTTATTGGCTCCGCGCGCGAGAATTACAAGAAGGGCTGCCTGGTTCATCATCGCGATCCGCGTGAAATCCATCAACCGCTGGTGAACGCGAGTTTCAACTTCTCGCCGGATCCGCTGTGGGTTCGCATCGTGGAGTTCTACTGCCCGGGTTGCGGCACGCAGATCGAGACCGAGTACCTTCCGCCAGGACATCCGATCACGCACGATATTGAAATCGATTTCGAGAGTTTGAAGGAACGCTTGCGCAAGGGCGAATACGTGATTCGGGGACAGCGGCTCGAGGCTGCCGAATGAACTCGATCGACATCGATGTCGGCGGAACATTCACCGACCTGGTCCTCAATTTCAACGGGACGACGCTGATCCAGAAGGTTCCAACCACCCCGTACGATCTCTCGGTCTGCTTCTCGCGCGTGATTGAGGAAGGCGCAGGAGCACTGCGCCTGAAGATCGAACAGCTGCTGCCCGCCGTCGACATGATCCGCTATTCCACCACGATTGCCATGAACCGGCTGATCGAGCGCAAAGGGCCTCGACTCGCGCTGATCACCACCGAGGGACATGAAGACGTGGTTCTGATCGGTCGTGGCGCACAGTGGATCGATGGAACCCGCGTCGCGGAACGGCGCAACCTCGCGATTCAATCGAAACCCGACCCTCTCATTCCCAGAGACATGATCGTGGGTGTTAAGGAAAGGGTCGATTCACGGGGCCAGGTGATTCGGCCACTTATGGAAAGCGACGTCCGAGAGAAGGTGCGCCATCTTGTGAATCGAGGCGCACGCGGTTTTGTCGTTTCGCTTCTCTGGGGCTTCCTCAATCCCGTGCATGAGCGGCGCGTGAAGGAAATCATCCGCGACGAGTATAAGGAATATCACATCGGTTACCTTCCGGTTGTGCTTGCCGGACAAGTCGTCGGCAAACTCGGCGAATATGAGCGGACTCTGGCCGCCATTCTCGATGCCTACCTGCAGCGCTCGATGCAAATCGAACTTTCAGCCATGTGGGACAAGCTGCGCGAGCGCGGTTACAAAAAGCCTTTACTGATGATTCAAAGTTCCGGCGGCATTGCCGAGGTTTTCCGAACCAGCGCGAGCCGCACCTTTAACAGCGGACCAGTTTCCGGTTTGATGGGCGCACACCACGTCGCGAAGTCGCTCGGCTATCAGAATGTGGTCATGACCGATATGGGTGGGACGAGCTTCGACGTGGGCCTTGTGGTTAAAGACAGCGTGCGCAGCTACGACTTCCGGCCCATCATCGATCGCTGGATGGTCGGGATCACGATGATCAAGACCCTTTCCATTGGCGCGGGGGGCGGATCCATCGCGTCGGTGAATCGGCTGCTTCAGAACCGCGTGCAGGTCGGCCCCAGGAGTGCCGGTTCGATGCCCGGGCCTGCATGCTTCAGTTTAGGCGGCGTGGAACCGACCGTCACCGATGCTGACCTCGTGCTGGGCTACATTAACCCGGACTACTACTTCGGGGGCAAGATGAGGTTGGATAAGAATCGCGCCGTCCAGGCTGTTCGGGACAAGATTGCCAAGCCTTTGGGAATCAGCGTCGAGGAGGCAGCTGCCATTATCCGCAAGATTGTCAATGGCAACATGGCTTCGGCGATCATGAAGGAAGTACACCTGCGCGGTTACAGTCCAGAAGAATTCATACTGTTCGTTGGCGGCGGCGCCGGTGCCACGCATGCCGAAGGGTTCAAGGGCGACATTCCAAAAGCTGTCGTGTTTCCCTTCTCACCGGTCTTCTGCGCGTATGGCTCGTCCACGATGGACATCATGCATGTGTACGAGCAATCGAAAAAACTCACACTCATGATGCCGATCACGCAGGAACTGACGCAAGAGTACGGTCCTTTTAACGAAGTGGTCGAATCGTTGTTGGTGCAAGCGCGAAAAGACTTGGTGGCAGACGGAATAAACCCCGAGCAGGCGGCGTACGTGCTGGAATTGGACATGCTCTACGGGGGGCAGTTCCACGTGAAACGCGCCCTTTCACCCCGAGCATCCTTGCATTCGACCGACGATGTACGCGCCGTATGCGACGCCTTCAACAAGGAATTCAGCGAGGCGTTCAGCCCGTTCGTTGTGAATCCGGAGGGTGGCATCTTCATTGAAAGTTTCATTTTGAAGGCCATCGTAGCCACCGAGAAAGTGCACTTGCCGAAGCTGGCGATCGAGGGCCCCGATCCGTCGGCGGCGCAGAAAGGTGAGCGGCCCGCGTATTGGCCCCACGAGGTGCGATTCCAGACGACGCCGATCTTCTCTTATGAAGGCCTGCGCCCGGGAAATCGCATCGAGGGACCCGGGATCATCGAGGGACAATACACGACCATGGTCGTGCCTCCCCAAATGCACTTTTCCATCGATGACAGAGGACTCGGCGTTTTGGAAGGGTAAGTCGAATCGAAAAGTTGAGAGGAACGCATGCCCATCCCCACCTTGGCGGAAAAGCTCGAGTGGCTCAAGCCCGCGCCAGCCACCGCCCATGAAAAGGAATGTGCTTTAGCCATTCCCCAAGGCGACTACGAAATCGGCGTCCAGATCACCAATGACATCCTCGACGAAGCGATGGAAGTTTTCGTCCGCTCGTCGCGCAGTTATTTCGGCGTCTCTGGCGATTCGATGGTTGCCATCTTCACGGCAAACGGGGATCTGATCAACGCGGCGTGCGGCACCTATCTGCACGCGATCATCCAGCCCATAATCATCAAGTTTGTTCGCAAGTACTACAGCCAGAATCCTGGTATTCGTGAAGGTGACATCTGGTACACCAACGACGCACTCTACGGAGGAATCCACAATCCCGATCAAGTCGCACTCATGCCGATTTTCCACAAGGGTGAGCTGCTGGCGTGGGCCTCGGCAGCATTGCACACCACCGAAACCGGAGCGGTCGAACCCGGCGGCATGCCGGTCACAGCCAAATCGCGTTTTGAAGAAGGCCTGAATCTTCCGCCGATCAAGATCGGCGAAAACTACGAGCTGCGCAACGATTTCCTTGAATTTTACTCCGCCTACGGAATGCGCGCCCCGGCGATGTTTATATCCGATCTGCGCGCACGGTGCACGACGGCGGATCGCGTCCGTGTGCGGGTCTTGGAACTTGCGGAAAAGCGGGGCGCGAACTACGTGGTCGGATTGTTCCGCAAAATGTCCGACACGGCGGAGGCGGGCGCGCGCAACAGAATTGCGGAGCTGCCGGACGGGAAGTTTCGCAGCGTCGTTTTCAACGATGCCATTGGGCGGACACCAGCCCTGGTTCGCTCCTGCTATCTCACGATAGAAAAACGAGGCGGGCACCTGGTTTTCGATTTCCGAGGCACCTCGCCCGAGAACCCTTCTTCCTACAACGTGCACCCCCAAGCCGTCGTGGGACACATAGCGAACTACATGTATGAATACATGTTCCACGATCTGCCGATTTCCAGCTCGACCTTCGCTCCGATCGATTTCATCTTCCCGGAGAACAGCATCGTCTATCCCGACAAAACGGCGGCGACGAGCTGCTGCGTTTATATCGCCATGCAGGCGCGCAACGCGACACAAAATAACTTCGCCAAGATGACGTTTTCAAACGCGCGCCTTTGGCATCAAGTCGCCGCCCCACCTGGTAGTCAACACACCTCACAAATCTGCGCCGGGCTGTCGCAGTGGAATTTGGCGGTATCCGATGTTCTTTCCTTCGCCCTCAACACCATGGGGCAGGGCGGCCGAGCGGCGATGGATGGAATGGACGCGTACGGCTTTGCCTGGTGCGCCTTCGGCCGGGCACCCGATTCTGAGCAGGTCGAAAGCGAACTGCCGGTGACGGTCACGATTTCACAGCACTGGAAGGATTCCTCCGGACCCGGCCTTCATCGCGGCGGCTCCGGCGGCGTGCAGCAATGGATGATCCACAAAGTGCCAGGACTGTTTTCCATGTGCATGGGCAACGGTAGCAAAGTGCCGCTGGGTCAGCCCCTTTTCGGCGGATATGCGTCCTCGCCGGTGCCCGGGATCAGTGTTCGCAAAGCAGACCTGCTTGCGCAAATGAAGAGCGGTTCCGATCTCGCGCTCGATCACCATACCATCTTGGAAAAGACTACCGTTCATGGCCAGTGGAACTATGAATTGGTGGCGCGCCCCCCGCAGCCATACCAGGAGGGCGATCTGCTTTTCGGTTTCAGCGGCGGCGGGCCGGGATACGGGGATCCTCTCGAGCGCGATCCTGCAAATATCCTCGAGGACCTCCGAAAGGGCATCATCTCAGAGTGGACGGCGCAAAATGTCTACAAGCTGGCTTACAGCACAGACCTGCGTAAGCACGATCCAGAAAAGACGCAGCAGCTGCGCGATCTGGAGAAGCGTGCGCGCCTTGCTCGAGGTAAGCCCTATCACGAGTTCGAGAAAGAATGGAGTCAGATGAGTCCGCCCCTTGAAATCCTTCAGTGGTACGGATCGTGGCCGGATGCGAAACCTACGGGACCTATCATCCGTTCGTGAGACATGCCCGAAAGCGCAGCTCCGTATGAGATCGTCAAGGGGCTCCTTCAAGGAGTTGCTGCCCCTCGGCCCCTGTTTTTGCCCATCGTCTTTTCGCATGCGGCACGGATTGAGAACGTTCCGCTGCGCACTTTCCTTAGAAATCCTACCAAGATTTCCAATGCGCTAAGGCAGGTCCGCGCGCGGCTGCGTTCCGACGGTGTTACGTGCTATTTCGACCCCTTCCTGGAGAGTGAAGCTCTTGGCGCTACGCTGGAGTGGGCGGCCGACGACCGCCCACCATTGCTTAAGTGGCCCATGCCAGGCGCGGCTGAGGGGCTTGAAATCTCGGCGACCGCCGCCCATATCGTGAGCGGAGGCCGCGTCCCGGTCGCCGCGGAAGTGATTCGAAGGCTGAAAACGACCCTAAGGGGCGATAGCCTTCTAATGGCGAGCGTTACAGGTCCGCTGACACTGACTGCCTCGCTCAGTAGGCTGGATATGCAGAATGCTCCGAACTACCCGGACTTTGCCGAACAAGCGCTCGACTTGGTAACGACAGCGATCACAGCGATCGCGACAACATTCCTCGAGGCTGGGGCCAGTGCCCTGCTGATTCGCGAGGAGATTCTGCCCACTATGTCCGATGAGAATTTCGCGGATTGGTGCTCGCGCCTCGCGCCGATCGTCAACATCGTTCGATTTTACCGAGCGCTTCCCGTCCTCCTACTTGAGTGCAGGAAGGGCGTCGAGGCCAACCGCGAGCGGATCCTGCGCGCACCGTGGGACTGCATCCTATGCCCTGTTGTCAGGGCACATGCACACGCCACACTGCTCGCTGAACTCGGCCCCTCGTCGTTTGGGCTCGCCCTACCTCCCGAGATGTTGGGGCCCGGCAGCGCCGCTGATTTCGATGCATGGATCAGGCAGACTGTTTGCGAGGTGCGGCCGGCGGTTCTCACCACCACAGGCGATCTTCCCGCCTCTGTAGACATAGAACGTCTAAATAAGCTGTGGGAAAATCTTCAGTGCCCATGATGAACAACCGCCATACCGAAATAGCTTCCTCCACTGGTCCCGGCGTTCGTGCGGTTCGGATGCGTACCTCCGGCGCTTCGATGCGACCTTTAGCGGGCGGCGGCTTTCTGATTTGCTCCGACGAAGCGCTTCGGCCCTATCCCAACGTTCTGACCGACCGTCTCGTGCACTGGGCCGCTGCTGCCTCGGAAAGAATCTGCATCGCCAAGCGCGGCACCGACGACCAATGGCGCTCGCTCACTTACGAACAGGTATGGAGCTCGGTACGTAGCATTGGTCAGGCGCTGCTCGATCGTGGCCTGTCGGTCGAGCGACCGGTCGCGATTCTTTCTGAAAACGATCTCGAGCATTTTCTCCTGACGCTGGCGGGGCAGCACGTCGGCATTCCGACCGCGTCCATTTCTCCACCGTATTCCCTGGTCTCGAAGGATTTCGGCAAGCTGCGGCACACGTTAGCCATTTTGACGCCGGGATTGATCTTTGTCTCCGATGGCACGCGCTACGCGCCAGCGATCGAGACGGTCGTGGATGAACACGTCGAGGTTGTTGCGACCACTGCGCCGCCCGATCGACGCAGGGCCGGCACGTTCGCCGATCTGCTCCAAACCACTCCCACCGCCGCCGTTGACGTCGCACACGGTCGGATCGATCCGGACGGAGTGGCGAAATTTCTTTTCACGTCAGGATCGACGGGAGTTCCCAAGGCCGTCATCAACACTCATCGAATGCTTTGCAGCAATCAGCAGATGATTGTCCAGATTTTTGGCTTCCTCGAGGATGATCCTCCGGTGATCGTAGACTGGCTTCCTTGGAATCATACCTTCGGAGGCAACCACGACGTCGGCATTGCGCTCTATAACGGCGGCACGTTTTATATCGACGAGGGAAAGCCTGGTCCGGGCTGGATCGAAAAAAGCGTCCGCAATCTTCGCGAAATTTCGACGACCGTTTTTTTCAATGTTCCCAAAGGATATGAAGAGCTGCTGCCTTTTCTGCGTGACGACCCCGAACTGCGCCAAACATTTTTCCGGCGCCTAGGCCTGATGTTCTACGCAGGAGCAGGTCTCTCTCAGCCCGTGTGGGATGCCTACCGTGAGCTTGCATTCAAAACCTGCGGCGAGAGGATCATCATGGCGACGGGCCTCGGCTCAACAGAAACGGCACCCATGGCGATTCAAACCACGTGGGAAACAGATCGGGCGGGGACAATCGGGATCCCGGTCCCAGGGGTCGAGGTGAAGTTGATCCCGCGGAATGGAAAACTTGAGGCACGCGTTCGTGGTCCGAACGTGACGCCCGGCTATTGGCGTGAGCCGGAGTTGACCAAGAAGGCTTTCGATGAGGAGGGCTATTATTCCTTTGGAGATGCGGTACGCCTGATCGACCCGCAGGACGTGAACAAAGGGCTGCTGTTTGACGGCCGCCTGAACGAAGACTTCAAGCTTGCAAACGGCACGTGGGTCAGCGTGGGGCCGCTTCGCACCAAGCTGATCGTTCATTTTGCGCCTTTCGTTCGCGACGCTGTGATTGCGGGTTTAGACCGCGCTGTCGTCACTGCGATTATCTTTGCCGACCCAGATGCGTGCCGCTCGCTTGCGCCCGAATTACCCGAGCGGGCCCTTCTTGGGGACGTCGTGACACATCCGGCCGTACGGGCGCGCTTTCACGCGCTTCTGAAGAGTTTCGCGCAGCGATCCACGGGGAGCTCCAATCGCGTTGTGCGTGTGATCCTGGCAGAAGAACCGCCATCGCTCGACGCAGGCGAAATAACCGACAAAGGTTCATTCAATCAGCGGGCCGTGCTGGAACGCCGGGCCGAACTCGTTGAGGACCTATACGCGACAATGCCGGCGCCACACATTCTGAGTATTCCGCATGCGTAGTACCGCAGCCCCAAAGTCGGTCGCGAATTCACTGATCTGGGGAGATGTGGAAATGGATGAACCCATCAAGTCAGTTCTTGCCGAGTACGACAGACGCGGCGCCGCAGAGTGGAAGCTTCGTGACCTGATGTCGGAAGAAGAGTGGATGACCCACCGCGATGAGTTTCTTATCTCGATCGGTCGGCACACAGGCCGACTTCTCAACATCCTCATTAAGGGCGCGAAGGCTAGAAACATCCTGGAAATCGGTACGTCCTACGGCCATTCCACGGTGTGGCTGGCCGAAGCCGCGACGGTCACGCGCGGCCGGGTAGTGACGATCGACTGCGCGGCGAACAAGCAGGAATATGCTCGCGCCATGATCGCAAAGGCAGGCCTCGTCGCGCAGGTCGATTTCCAGTTAGGCGACGCGCGAGACGTGATTCGATCGTTAACAGGTCCCTTTGATTTTGTCCTCCTCGATCTGTGGAAGGAGCTCTACGTTCCTTGCTTCGATCTCTTTTATCCGAAGTTGAGTCCCGGCGCGCTGGTCGCTGCCGACAACATGATCAATCCGCAATCAGCGCGCCCGGAGGCGTTGGCCTATCGCAAGCACGTGCGCGCCAAGCCACACATCGATTCGGTTCTACTGACCGTGGGCAGCGGTGTCGAGCTCAGCCGTTACGGAGATTCGCTCTCGGCTTAGCGATTCCGCCTGGTCTGGCTTTCGCGGAGGGGGTTGTTTGCCTCAAGGGTGCCTAATGCGTCCATCCGGTTGGATAGTTCGTCGCTCGCAACCGCACTTCAAGAACCCACCGGCCTTCGCCGAGCTCATAGAATTTGCACGCTCCACTCCTCGCCAGGGCCGTGACGAAGTCGGCGGCGCGCGCCAAACATTCTTCCGGACCAGTCGTCGAACAGGCAGGGCTTGCCAGCCGATCAAGCACTACGCAACCCTTGTCCAGTGGAATCCACAAGTGCACTGAAAAAAGCTAGCAGTCGCACCCGTCGTATGTCCAATTTGACATTTCGATCGAGACGATAATCGACCGAAACACAGAAAAGAATTCAGAAAGGAAAGAAACCATGAAAAAGCTGTTCCTCCTGCTTCTTTTGTTCAATGCGCGTACTTTGTTGGCACAAACGGCGCCCGAAGGAATCTGGCAGGGCTATGACGGCGAATGGCGCCACCTATCGCAGCAATTGGTCGCACTGGCAGAAGCCACGCCCGAGGAGAAATTCTCCTGGCGACCCGCGCCGGGCGTGCGCTCCACGAGCGAAGTCTATATGCACATCGTAACAGCGAACTTTTACCTCCTGAGTGTGACGGGACCGAAAATGCCGACCGATCTAAAAGAGGGGATGGAAAAGACGGTTACCTCAAAAGGAGAGGTTATCGCCTGGCTGAAACGCTCGCTCGAAGCCGTCAAAGAAGCACACGTGGCGCAGACGCCGAGAGATCTCCAGCGAAAGGTGCATATTGCCGATCGAGACGCCACCGTGGATGGGATTTATTTGCGCATCATCATTCACGCCAACGAGCACATGGGGCAGCTCGTCGCCTATGCACGCATGACCGGTGTCGTCCCCCCTTGGTCCAGCTAGGCGTGCGCAGGAAGCGTTGCATGGTGATTTCTCGGTCGACGTAGAGGTGATGAGCGCCGCTAGCTGCAAGCTTGGAACGATCCCCTTGGGGGGGGGCGTGCGCCACGTCATCGCAGTAAGCGGCGCCTCGCAATTTGCGGCGCTATTGGGTCGGCAGCCGTGTCCACGACGAATCGGGATCGAACGCCGTCATTGCCCTTGCTTGCTCCGTCGTCGAGTCACCAAGGTCTTTCTGGAACACCGTGCCGTGGCGGCTCGCGAGAAAGGTCATGACGCCGCTCGCGCCATATTCAGCCGGATACGCCAAAATGGCAAAGCCCCCGGTCATCTTGCCTTCGACAATGTAATCCTTCGCTCCGCCGCGCGCATGCGGTCCCTGCGCCTTCAGGATGCGAAAGTAGTAGCCATGAAAGGGGTGACGCGTCCCCTGCTCGTAGCCTTCCGCATCGGCGTCGGCCACCAGCGGACCGGCCGGACTCTCCGGCTCGCCTTCGGCCACCTGCCAATAGAGACCATTTTGTGTTCCGGGCTGGCTTCGGAATCGCTGCGCATAAACGCCCGGCGGATTCCCATCATGACCCGATGCCGCGTATGCCAGTTGAGCCTGATAGAGTGCCCGGCAGACCTTGATCGCAGCGAGTTCGTTTGTGCCAATGCGGCGATAGAGCAGCTCTTTGGCGCCATCGGCGGAATCGAACGCCCATGCGCCGTTGCTTTTCACAAGTGGGATGGGCAGTGGCCACTCGTTCTTTCCAACGACCAGAGTCATTTTCCCAGTTCCAGAGGAGACAAGACGGTGGTGAGCGTCATAGAGCACCACGAAATTGGCGCGATCGTTTTTATCTTTAGTTTCGTCACCCGAGGAAATCAGACTGGATGCATCCGGGCCCAGAATCTGATTAAGAGCGGCGACGTCGTTGTCTTTGTTTGCGGCGATCAGCGCGTCGACAGCCTGCTGCGCGGTCTGGAATGTTTTTTGCCCCGCCGCTTGTGCATCAAGATGGTCGGGGACCAGAAAGAGCCCAGACAGCAGCCACAGAACAGCCAGTGATCGAACCTCGGACCTGGGCAGGCGGATAATCATTTCCGGCCCCCCTTTTGTTTTTGCTGCGACGTTACACTTGCCTGGCCGCGGTTGATAGCGGCGCGATCAGCTGCAGCATTGTTGCCACCGCCAAAAGCGCTGGTACGTCCGCCGGAAGCATTGCCGGGGCCTCGCGAATAGCCGGCATCGGAATTCGGCCGGTTGGGTTGCGCCGGTCGTTGCGGCGGTTGAGCGGGGCGGTTTGTGCTCGGAGGCCGGTTCACGTTGGAAGGCGGCCGCTGGATGGGTTGCTCTGGAATGGGGCGATTGGCCGGCGGCGGCGGGCGCGGTGGCGGGTTGTTGGGAGGGCGATAACCCGGGGCGGGAGGCCTGCCGCCAGAACTCGGTGGACGATAGTAGGGTCGATCGTGCCAGTTGTTCGGTGGACGGACATAGACCGGGCGGTTGTAGACCGGAGGACGATAGTGATAGGAGGGATGCGGCGGACGATAGCGGTTGTTTACCACCCAGTAGTTGTTGTGCACAATGACCGTATGCCTGCCCCAATTCCAACCCCACCCACCCCATCCCCACGGATAGCTGTTGTTGCTGATCCAGGCGCCTAGGGCAATGCCCGCGCCGAAACTCAGCAAAGAAGCAGTCACGACAGCAGCGGTGCTGGGCGGCTGATAGATGACCTGCGGGTTGTACTGCGGTACGTAAACCACCTGCGGATTGGCCGGCTGGATCACCACCACCTGGGAAGCGCCCTGACCCTCTACTTGGACGGTCTGATACTGGTTGCTCTCGAGCGCTCCCGCAGCATAGGCCTGCTGCCGGAGTCGCTGTACGGCATCCATCACGGTGCCCTGGTTCGCGGCGAATGCCTGACCGATGGCAGCATAGTTGTCGATGTTCTGGGCCATCATGTCAAGGACTTGCGGAAAGTTGATCAGTGCAACGAATGCCGGGTCGAAGCCCTGTCGCTGCGCCGCATCGGTGAGAGCCTGTCCGTTTAAACCTGCGTTTTGATGAAGCCAGTTGTCAGCATCAAGGATTTGTTGAGGATCGGTCGACGCCGCGCAGATTTGCGCCAGCAGCGCGTCCGGGTAAAGAGCGACGGGAGCGAGCAACTGATCGAGCTGATCGAGTGTCGGCAGGGCATTCTGTGCGTAGACGTCCTTTGCCGGAAGGATGACACTGCCGAACCAGAGGGCGCCAACTAAGATCGAAGCAATCGGTTTCCGGAAACTCATACGGCCTGGTATGTTACCGCAGTCAGGACAGATTAGCTCTTTCCCCGTTGGATCGTGGATGCTTGACCGATTTGAAACGGAATTTGGAGGCAGCCAAATGTCAACCGCAAGTCGCTAGAAGTAGAAACCCATTGCCGCCCGAACCATACAGGGGTACAACGATCGAGCAATCCCATGGCAGTGCCGACCAACGGTTCATTCGAATCGGTGAAGTCGTGTGGACAGCGGCTGCCAGGATACAGAATGCAGCAGGTGAGCAGACTCGCCAGCCGGTTGCAGAGTATCTGATGAACTAACGCAAAATGAACACATCGGTTCAAGACAGGAGGGGGCGATGCACTATCACGATTCTGACGACCTGAAACACTTAAGCGAACTCAAGCACCTGGCCCCAGCGGAATTTTCGGCCTTCGTAGAGTTCGATAAGACCGTCGGACGCGAGGATGGCAGGATCCCGAGGAAGTATCGCGAACTAATTGCGATCGCTGTGGCCTGCACAACCCAATGCCCTTATTGCCTTGATGTGCACACGCGCGCAGCCAAACGAGCCGGTGCTGCTCGCGAAGAAGTCGTAGAGGCCGCGATGCTGGCGTCCGCCCTTCGGGCTGGGGCCGCGGTCACTCACGGTATGCTCGCGGTGAAATTGTTCGACCAGGCCTAAGAACCAAGTGACTGGCTCCGACACGCAAGCCAACAATGCGAGCCTCACATGCTTAGCCCATGATGGGAAATAGCGCGCCCGGAGAGATTTGAACTCCCGGCCTTGTGCTCCGGAGGCACACGCTCTATCCAACTGAGCTACGGGCGCGTAGCCACTTGCCTAATCCTATCACTGAGTTAGCCACCATTGAAGCGGCTCAACGGGAAGCGGCGTTGCGCCCAAAATTGTGCGTACCCAGCCTGGATATAGCCGCGAGAACGGCTTCGTCGGATGCATGGACGTAGCGTTCCCGAGCTGCCGCCGATCACGACGACGGTCTGCCCGGCGGTTCGCGGCTCACGTCGGAGCTGCTATTTCGGCAGCTCGGTCCCGACCTGCTCCGCCACCATGTACGCGGCGTACCAGTCGGGCCAGTTCGGATCGGGGGCACCGATGCGCTTCTCATGCTCGCCGTGGGCAGCCGAGGCGCGCCGCATTGCACTCGCCAGATCGTTCGTCGAGGCGAAGGTGGTGGCCGCGGGGTCGATGCGACCGGCTAGCCGCGTGGTGATTTCCTGAAACAGCCAGCCGTTGCCGTCGGGATCACGGAAGGAGGCGAACGAACGATAGCTGCGATGCTCGCGGTCCGGACCGCTGACGCGGACGCGCCCAAACAGGAAGGGCTCGTCCGTGCCCGCGTACACGCCTTCGTTGTGGAACACTTCGCTGATCTGGACGCCGCGATCGAGCAGGTCTTTGCGGGCGGCCTGGATGTCGGAGACGATCAGGTACAGGCCCTGGGCGGAGCCGGGCGCCGCAGGGGTGACATTCTTGCCGAAGATGACCGAGCAGCCGGAGCCGGGCGGCGTGAACTGGGTTATGCGGAAGTCTTGACCGTTGTCATAGTCGGCGTCGAGCCGCCACCCGAGCTTCGCGTAGAACTCCTTGGCGCGGTCGACATCCGAGACAGGGACGACGACGATCTCGAACTTCATGTCGACTGGCGCGACGCTGGTGTCGATGCCACGGACTGCGTTCGTGCCCATAGCTGCCTCCTGAGTTGTTTCATTTTCCTGCCCCCCACGCAACGTGTGGCGCTGTTGCTGCGGAGGGTGCATAACGTGAACGAAGTTCGCAATCAGTGCTGTTATACTGCGTTTGTTAACCGCTGATTCTAAACAGTCGAGTGAGGGCGAGGTTTCCACCGCCCGTGGTGACGATCACCAAATTCATTACGATAAGCATCGTATCGTAGCTCCAACCATTTGTGCCTGATTTGCCCCAAAAGCCCGAGTGCCAAACGAATATTTTTTTCTGGATCGCGCCGAGCATGAGCAGAATCAAACCGATGGCGGCGAGTTGCGTGAGAACGCCTGAAATTACTCCGAGCCCGGCCGCTAGTTCAGCTGCTCCTAGAAAAATTGTAAAGCTCTTGCTCATCTCAATGTCCCTGCTTCGCGTTTCCGGGTCTTTGAGATGTTTGTAGCCACTGGTGACGAACACGATGCCAACCATAAGGCGCAGCAGCAAAAGCGCGACATCGGTAAAGCGGGCCAATTGGGGGAAGATCATCCGAGTCACTCCGAGCCGCACCGAGTGCTGAATCGATGACAATATAGCCGTTTCAGGGGATCGCGCCTAGAAGTTATCTAAATGGCTCTAGTTGTCAGTGCCTGATTGATGGGATAAGGCGCCTGCTTCGCGACGGCCCGAGTAAATCGCTTCCCCCCGATCTAGCTGCCTTCGAGCGAACACGTCGAGGTCCCGCGTCGCTCGCGCATCTGGACGAGAGTGAACTTTCGCGCGAATGGTATAATCTCGCTCCTCATCAATGATGGATTCGCTTCAGCATTGGCTCGAAATTGTGGGAACGCGCGGCGCGCGCATCCTTTTCATCGCCGCCGTTGCGATCGTTTTAACGCGCATTCTGAAAGTAATCACCGCTCGGCTTGTACAGATCGCCAAAGGGCAAGGTCGCGGAGCGCAGATGCGCGAACAGCAGACCCGCACGATGGCCGGTCTGCTCTATAGCGTCGGCAGCACCCTCATCATCGCCGTCGCGTTTCTCACGGCCCTACCCGAGTTTGGTTTCAACGTCACGCCGGTAGCAGCGGCAGCGGCGGTTGCGAGCCTTGCGTTCGGTTTTGGTGCGCAGACCTTGGTCAAAGACCTGATCAACGGCTTTTTCATTGTCTTCGAGGACCAGTTCGTCGTCGGCGATCTCATACAGCTCAATGGCGAGACCGGACGTGTCGAGTATCTCACTTTGCGCCGAACCGTGCTCCGCAACGCCGCCGGTGCGGTGGTCACAATTCCCAATTCGATGGTGGGCCAAATCGCTAATTTGAGCCGCGACTGGTCACAGACATTCGTGGACGTGACCGTACCTTCGGAGGAAATGATCGGTCGAGCGCTGGCGACGCTGGAGAAAATTACGGGAGACTTTCGGAACGATGCCGACTGGTCCCTTGCGTTGCTGGACGGTCCGCGCGTTCTCGGCGTCGAATCACTGTCCCTGGAAGGAACGGTTCTTCGCTTGCAAGTCCGCACCGCACTCAATCGGAAAGACGATGTGGCACGAGAACTGCGGCGGCGCATCAAGCTCGGCTTTGACGAGGCGCGCATACCCTTGCGGCAAGCGCACCAGGTTCAACTGCACGGAGCTGGGGCGCCGATTGAGTCTTTATAGGAGCCAAGCGTTCGCCAATCACACGGAGGAACCAATGGGAGAGATCACGCACGATCAGGCCAACCTTCTGCTGCGCTTGTATGAACTGCGTCGGGAGCCACGCATACGTGAGGCGCGTGACTGGTATTTTATGAATTTTCAGCCAACTTCGCTCGAGGACATGACTCGGCAGGCACCGCCAGGCAGTGCGGCGAACGCGTCTGTTCGTATGGTCATCAGTTACTGGGAGATGGCGGCGAGTATCGTGAACCGGGGTCTCATCGATGAGGAGTTCTTCTTTGAAAACACCGGCGAACAGTGGGTTGTGTGGGAACGCATCAAGGCACTGGTTCCCGGGCTTCGCGAGCGAAGCAAGAATCCGCACCAGTACGCAAACCTTGAAAAGCATGTGAAACGTCTGGAAGCTTGGCGCGAAAAAAATGCACCGGGCACGAATGAAGTGATGCGGCAGATGATCGCTCAAATGCAGCAGGCCATGAAGCAGTCGAAAATCGCAGGAGATTAATGGCTGGACCGATCGCAGTGCGGATTTCGACTCTGGCTCTGGATCGGCGGGCCTTGCTGAAACGTTCGGCCCTCGCAGGAGGTACCGCGCTCGTGCAGAAACTTTTGCGTGGAACATTTCAGGGTGTCGCCTCGGCCGCAGGCACCTCATCGGTCGCTTCGCAACCCGTTGTTGAAACCGCCTTTGGCAGGGTTCGCGGTACGACGATCAACGGCATCAACGTCTTTAAAGGCATTCCCTACGGCGCTTCGACAGCCGGAAAGAACCGCTTCCTGCCCCCGGTCATGCCAGAGCCCTGGAGTGGTGTGCGCGATGCACTCGACTACGGACACTCCGCGCCGCAGACGACACCGGGCGCGCGCAGCATTTTGGCCGGGATGGACCTGTTGGCCTCAGCCGAGAATCCGGCCGGCATCGGCGAAGGCGAAGATTGCCTGGTCTTGAACATCTGGACGCCGGGTGTAAAGGGCAATCGCAAGCGGCCAGTCATGCTCTGGTGTCACGGAGGGGCCTTCACGTCCGGCTCCGGTTCCGCTCCTTTGTATGACGGCGGCAACCTTGCGCGCGGCGGCAATGTAGTTGTCGTCACCATCAATCACCGCTTAGGCGCACTGGGCTACACCTATCTCCGCCATGCAGCAGGCGAAGCCTTCCTCGCTTCAGGCAACGTCGGCATGTTGGACATCGTCGCTGCTCTTGGTTGGGTGCAAGACAACATCGCTGAGTTCGGAGGCGATCCCCGGCGGGTGTTGATCTTCGGTGAGTCCGGAGGCGGTCAAAAGGTCTCGGTGCTCTTGGCTATGCCGCCGGCAAAAGGACTTTTTCATCGTGCGGTGATTGAAAGCGGTCCGGGAGTCAAGATGAACTCCCTGGACCACGCAACGAAGGTCGGAGACATGATGCTCTCCGAACTGGGCGTGAAAGCGGACCGAATCTCCGACATTCAGACGATTCCTCTCGAACGCATCCTGGTTGCGCAGGGTGCCGTCAACCGCAAGCTGGGAGCATTCGTTCCCGGTATGATTCAGGGCTTCTCGCCCGTGGTAGACGGTGTTTCACTGCTGCAGAATCCATTCGATCCCGTCGCGCCCGCGGTGTCCCAGGATGTTCCGGTGCTCATTGGTTTCAACCGCACCGAGTCGACCCTATTTGCGGCGGGTGACCCGAGTTTGTTCTCTCTCGATGAGAGCGGTCTCGAGCAGCACGTCAAGTCGCTGTTGGGTGATCACGCTGAAAGTGTGCTTCGCGCATTTCGATCCGACTACCCGCAGGAGAGTCCTTCCGGCCTTTATTTCTTAATCGCCACCGCTTATCCCACCGTGGCTTTCACGGCCAAGATTGGGGAGCGTCGGGCTGCCTTGGGAAAGGCACCCACGTATGTCTACGAATTCAGTTGGGAGACACCCGTGCTGGGCGGTCGGCTCAGGTCACCCCACACCATCGAAATGCCCTTCGTGTTCAATAATGTCAGAAATCCGCTGGTGCAAAAACTCACCGGGAGTGGTTCCGAAATATTCCCTCTCGCTGAGCGCATCAGTGGAGCTTGGACTGCCTTTGCGGCCACAGGCAATCCAAATTCAAACGGCTTCCCGCGCTGGTTGCCGTATTCAGCCACGGACCGAAACGTTATGATTCTTGACACGGAGAGCAGGATCGATACGGATCCGAAACGCGAAGCACGTATGGCCATCGAAAGCGTCCTGTTCAGTTCGCTTCCCTGAGAATTTGTTTTCTGGGAATTAATACGAATCCCCAGTAAAGTTGCCGAGCTGCGTGCCCGGCATCAGACAACACCATGGAGTCTCGTCGATCAGTTGATTTTCCAGCTGCGCCGTCTGCCCGAACGCCTTCCAGATTGCAACAGTCATGCGGGGCAAGATGGGGTTCAACAACAACGCGAGCCATCCGATGCCTTCGCACGCGTTGTGTACCGCATCGGCTAGACAATGGGTGTCTGGGGAGCCTTGGTTTTCCTCAAGGGCCAGAGCGTCGTTGAGGCGCGACTGAATGAGATCAATTAGCGACCGGATCCTTGCCAAGGCGCTGGTAAAGTTCTGCACATCGAGCAGGACACGCACTTCGGCTCGCAGATCCGCAACACAAATCTCGATGTCCTGGTTGCCTTTTGGGCGTGCAGAGGGAAAGGGAATCTTACCCTGACAGTGTTGTCTCGCCAAGATTAGAACTCGTTTGACGAGGCCCTCCAAGCCGCGGACCAGATCCGCGTGGTAGTGAGTCGGGATGTCCCGAGGGTCCATCCGACTGTCTTCGACATGATGGACGCTTCGCAGAAGATAGTAACGCACAGCGTCGCTGGCAAAATCGTACCCCACTGCCTGCCGAAGAACCTCTTTTGCCGAGCCTTCTGATTCAGCCTTCAGCGTGGCATGCGCGAAGATATGCCCCGGGAAAGGGACATCTGCTGCCATCAGGAATGCGGGCCAGTAGACCGCGTGGAATGGGAGAGCTGACAGGCCGATTACGTGAAGGTCCGCGGGCCAGTTTCGCTGAAACTCCTCGCTCCCATACTCGTCCGCCCCAAAACCAATCCCGCTCATGTAGGTTACGAGTTGGCTATAGAGATCGCTTACGGCTTGTCCTGGATCGTCTGGCCAAGGGATGTCTTCATGCGTTGACGCCACGCTGATCGCGATATCCGTCAAGCCTCTCGCCACGAGCTGTTCTATCTGTTTAAGGCGAATGGGCGGTCGGATGAATTCCGGCCGGTACTTGTAAACGGCCAGCAAACGATCTCGAAACTCGGAGAGGCGAAAGAAATACCTCTCTTCGGAAATAACTTTCGCAGCGCGGCCACACTTTGGGCAGTTGATCGGCTGCACGGCTCCACTCACATCCATTCGGTCGAAATCGCAATAGCGGCCCTCGTATCTGTCTTTGTAAATGGTGTGCGACGAGCGCCGCATTGTGTGCCGAAGCAGCGCCTGAACGGCGCGGGCGTGTTCGTTCGAGCCAGTCAACACGAAATGGGTGCTTTGTACGTCCAGGCGTTTGAAGGCGTCGCGGTAGACGTCAGCGTTTTCCTTCGCGGATGCCGCCGCTTGCCCTGAATCTTCACCCTCGGCCCGCCGGCCATGGGCATTCGTCGAGATGAGATAGACAACATCAAAGCCACACATCCGCCGGTGTCGAGCGATCGCATCTCCCAGAACGGCGCGGTAGATTGACTCGATGGCCGGAGACAGAGCAGCATCATCGATGGATGATGTGACGTAATATTTCGTTTTCCCCATAGTGCTCCCCTTACGCTCCGGGACAGGCGACGCCCCGTGATTTCTGTCACCAACGGCTTGCGCGACACCATGGTGTTACCTTGAAATGTGGGTGTTGTCTATCTCGGGATTACAGCAAGAAAAAACAAGTGGTTGTGCTTGCCGAGGTGAAAGCCTTTCCGGGAGCGCGTTCCGAAGAGTAAATATTTGTTCTCGATCTTGTCTCTCGCCGTCGACGATTTCTTACTATCATGTGGTTAAGACCTCGGGTTTCGACGGTGGCCCGCTGTTGATGCCAATGAGCAGTCATCTCGCGGGCTCCAAGCCCCGTTACAAATAGGTGGGAGCGAACAAATTGCGCACGCCTCGGAAGGGTGTCTTGCTCGGTGACGGGAGCACAATGGTGCGAAGGCTTGGACTGGTTGGTTTAGCGTTAGCTCTTCTCGCGTTACCCATGGCTAACCAATTCACCGCTCTGCATGCGGCGCAAATTGGCCGGGGCGCACGAACTCTCATCACGGAAAACATTGACGAGCATACGCTCGTTGTCTTGTCGGGCAACACACGCCCGGAAGCGATCGATCCAGCCAATGACCGCGGTCCCGTCGACGACGCCTTTCCCATGGCGCACATGCTTTTGCAGCTGAGGCGACCCGCGGAGCTTGAACGAGAGTTCGAACAATACGTTGAGCAGCTCACGGATAAGACATCGCCGAATTTCCGGCACTGGCTTATGCCGACCGAACAAGGTCAATTCTATGGGCCCGCGCAGGTCGACTTGGACAGGCTGAAAGTCTGGCTCGAATCGCACGGGTTCACCGTGAACTATGTCTATCCCACCGGCATGGTGATGGACATCTCTGGCACCGCCGGTCAAATCCGGCAAGCCTTCCACACGGAAATTCACAATCTCGATGTCCGAGGCGAATCGCATTACGCCAATATGAGCGATCCGCAGATTCCGGCTGCGATCGCGCCCCTCGTTGTGGGCATTGTCTCTATGCACGATTTCAAGCCCCAGGCGATGAACCGATCTCGCACCAACGACACATTCGCCGGCTGCACGGGTGCACCGGCTGTGGGAACCTGCTATGCGCTTGCGCCCGCTGATTTCCAGGTGATTTACAACCTGGACCCGCTGTACCGGTTGGGACTCAATGGCTCTGGCCAGACAATCGTCGTAGTCGAGGACAGCGACACGTACGGCACCGACGTCGCGACCTTTCGCAGCACTTTTCTCAGCAAATATGCAGGGTCCGTTTCGACCATTCATCCAAACGGAAGCAACAGCTGCACAGATCCCGGCACCAATGCGGCCGATGCCGAAGCCGATATTGACGCAGAGGTAGCCAGCTCCATCGCTCCCAACGCTGCGATTGAAGTTGCCAGCTGCCGCGACACGACGACGTTCGGTGGACTGCTCGCTATCGAAAATCTCATTAACAGTGCTACTCCGCCGCCCATCATCAGCATGAGCTACGGGGAATGCGAAGCGGTCAACGGCGCGGCTTCCAATGCAGCATTTAATTCTGCGTTTCAGACCGGGGCTGCGGCGGGAGTTTCCGTCTTCGTATCGGCCGGCGATTCAGGCGCATCGTCCTGTGCACCTCTGTTCTTCGCCCCGGGAAGCACTCACGAGTACGCTTATCCGGGCGTGGGGGTAACGGGTTGGGGTGAGACGGTCTACAACGTTTCCGTAGGAGGCACGGATTTCGAGGACACCTACAACGGAACGCTGGGCTCCTATTGGAATTCGACCAACACGGGGACAGAGAGTTCGGCGAAGTCCTACATTCCTGAAATTCCCTGGAACGATTCTTGCGCAGGCTTTCTGCTCTACAGCTACCTCGGATACCCGAGCGGCTACGGATCGACCGGGCTATGCTCGAGCTCCTATCAAAGCATAACGGCCGGATCAGGCGGTCCGAGCAACTGTGCCACGGGAGGAGGCACAACCGACCAGGTTTTCTATGCCGTCGCGGACGGGAGTTGTACCGGATATGCCAAGCCGGCCTGGCAGTCGGGAATCTTCGGAAACCCGGCTGACGGGGTTCGCGATGTTCCTGACGTATCGCTCTTTGCTGCCAACGGTCTCTGGGGACACTACGTCATCATTTGCTACTCCGACACGAAAAATGGCGGGACATCGTGCTCCGGTGCGCCGAACACCTGGAGCGGCTTCGGAGGGACCTCGATTGGTGCTCCAACGATGGCCGCCATTCAAGCGCTGGTGAACGAGAACTGGGGAATCCGCGCGGGCAATCCCAACCCCACGTATTATTCGATTGCGAAGGCGGAGTTTGGATTGACCGGCAATTCTGGCTGCTACTCGATCAACCAACCACCTCAAGAGGGATTGACCTCGTCCTGCGTCTTTTATGACATCACGCAAGGCGATAACGATATCGACTGTGCTTACAACGGAGCAAATGATTTGGCCGGGGTCGGCTGCTATCTACCGTCGGGTAGCGTTGGCGCTCTCAGTACGCAGGCACTGACGACTGGCACGATTATGACGAAAGGCTCTGGCTATACCAGCACACCCACCTGCACGATCGGTGCTCCTAGCAATCTGTCCGAATACCTATCGCCAAGCGGCCAAATACTCTGGGGGCCTGGAACCCAAGCGAGCTGCACCGTCGCGTTGACCGGGAATAGTGTGAGTTCGGTCACCATCAGCCCTTCCGGAGCAGGTTACGCAGGGGGAGCGTCTTGCACTTTGACGGGCGGTGGAGGAACAGGAGCCTCCTGCTCGGCGTCGCCCGTCATGGGCACGGTCGCGTCAGCATATCAGCCTGCGTACGGGGCCACGCCAGGATGGGATTTTGCAACCGGTATCGGTAGCGTCAACGCGTACAACTTAGTCTTCAACAGTGCTTGGTGATATCGCGATGGCCATCGATTGTTGAGGTGCTGGCGATGAAATGTCTGCGGAATCGCTCGTACATTGGGCTTTGGCAAGCGCTCATTGCTCCGGTCATTCTCACGATTGTCGCGGCCGCGCCGATCCTTGGCCAAAATAGCTCCCCCCAGAGAGTGGGCACCCCCGAGGATTGGACCCATCATCACGCTGTGTTCGGAGATGCGGGGACAGCTGCACAGGCCGTACAAAACGGGACATACGATCGGTGGTTGAAAATGGTCACCGATCCACGGTATCAACTGCAAAGGGCGAAACAAACGGCAGCCGCGCGTGCGGCGACCACGGTTCGTCTGGACAGCCTCGACGCCGACAGGGACGTCACAGTTGACGTTAACCTTCAGCAGGCGCAGGCCGACAAACACGCTCCATGGCTCGGGCGGCTTCCTCGAGGACTGACGAGGGCAAACGACGTGCTTCCACAAGTCGGCGAAAATGGGGAAGCCCACCCAAGCCCCGAATTGGACGCCCCGTTCCGGACTTCTCGAGTGCCGAACGCGTGGCACAGCAGCGGGGCGAAGATGGACTGGAGCGAAACGCTAGGAAGCGGCGGAAGTCTCGGTCTGGGAAACTTCCCGGCGAAATATTCGTTCTCGAACTCAACCGCAAGCTGCACGGACTGGGTTGCCTACCCTACAGGTCTGGCTGGAGGCCATGCGCAAGCAACGATCATCGCCTACACCAATCTTTATGCGGGCATCTGCAGCAACGTCCCCACGGTAAGTTGGGCGTTTAACACGGGTACGGGCAGCTCGATTCTCACCTCTCCGGTCCTTTCACTTGATGGAACACAGATTGCGTTCGTGCAGAACGGTTCAACCGGCGCAAGCCTGGTCGTGTTGAAGTGGGCCTCTGAAACCGCATTAACTCCCCCTCCTGCCGCCAACAATCCCGCGAACCCTATGAGTGAATTAAATGGCAGCGCATATCGTTCCTGCACAGCGCCCTGTATGTTCGGCATCCCTTTTAGCGGCGGCTCGACGGATAGCGGATCATCGGTTTGGTATGACTACGGATCAGACACGGCCTGGGTAGGCGATGACAGTGGTGTCCTTCACAAGTTCACAGGCGTCTTTGCAGGGCCGCCCGCGGAAGTAACAACGGGGGGCTGGCCCGCGACGGTAAGCGCGTCCCCATTGAATAGCCCCATCTTTGATTCCGTTACCGGCAATGTGTTCGTCGGAGATTACACTTTGTCAGCGGATTCGGCCTGTGCGCCGTCGGCCTCCCCGTTCAACGTCCCCTGCGGATTTCTTTATTCCTACAACTCCTCGACGGGCGCTTTAAATGCCAAATCTGCGCAATTGGATTTCAACTTTGGGATTGTGGACACTCCGCTTCTGGACTCATCCGCGGGCGAGCTTTACGTCCCTGTGGGTTCGGATGGGGAAATCGGTGTTTCGACACATTGCGGGATTCACACACCTTGCGCTGGAGCCTTTCAACTTTCCACCAGTTTTTCAAGTGGCGCAAGCGGCACGGAGGCAACTGTCGGTCCCGGCTATGAGTTTCTGCTGGCCGGCGCGTTCGACAACACGTATTTGACTTCCGCAAACGGCGCCAGCCCCACCGGCCATCTCTACGTCATGGGAAACACCGGTGCGGCAAATAACAGGTTGTACCAGCTATCGATTGACGCGAACGTGATGAGCACGACATCCGTAGCAGGCCCGGTGGTTGCTCAGAACTACACCGAGGGCTATTACGCCGCTGGGCTCAACGTAAGCGAGTTTTTCAACAGCGGCACGGACTACTTATTCTTGAGCACGGTCGCCTTCAGCAACGACTCGGGGTGTGGCGCAACGCCGAGCCTTTTGATTGGTTGCGTAGTGGGATTCAACGTTACGAGTGGCTCGATCTCCGGTTCGACGTTACCAACAGGATCGTCGCCCGCCGCCGGGGGGGCAAGCGGAATCATTGTCGATAACTCGGCGCTCTCGGCAGGAGCGTCGAACATCTACTTTTCGGCGCTTTCGAACCAGACTTGCCCGACATCGGGCGGCAGCAGCGGTTGCGCCATTCAAATCTCTCAGTCCGCGCCTTAACCAAGACCCAGGTTCGTTAGGTGGGCAAGACGATCCGTTACGCTTTTGCACCAAGCAAGTATTTCTTGATTGATCAAGACTCACCCCCAAGCTACGTTCATTGTCGGAAAAATAGCGGCTGCGACTGTAAGAGTAGTGGCAGTTCTGCTTACCGTGCGCTTGTCGAGACGGAGGAAGAACTTGACGGGGTTCGTATTCCTTTCAGAAAGGGAGAACGACCCTGAGGCAAACCGATGACTGGTGAACCCGACCTAAGCGGGTCTCGAGCGAGCGGCGAACCAACGAAGACCTCGACAACGCAAAGCGCCGATGAGGGCGCAGGCGAAGAACCCAAAAAACCCTATCTAAAACCCTCCTTTGAGTATGAACGCGTTTTCGAAACAATGGCTCTGAGGTGTGGGAAGGTTGCATCAACCGAGCGGTTGTGTCATTTCAATCGGAAAACTTCGTGAAAATGACGGCGCCGTCGCGGGATTCGCTCAAATTAGAACTCGCCGCTGAGATTTTGCTGCGATTTTCTGAATTTCGCTTCGTAGCGCACGGCACGAGCATGCTTCCCTCGATTTATCCCGGCGATTGCCTAACTGTAAAATCCTTTGGCTCGGCGGTCCCGCACTGTGGAGAAATCGTTCTGTGCCACCGTGCCGCTGAATGGCGCGTCCATCGAATCGTGGCCATTGGGGAGCATGGACCGGCGACGCTGTACATCTTGCGCGGCGACGCTCTGTCGGAAGACGACCCCCCGGTTCGAGGTGGTGCGCTACTTGGCCGCGTCACTTCTGTTCTGCGCCGAGGAAAGCCGGTGAACTTCGATAGAACGAAGGGCCTTTGTCGTCGAGCGGTGCAATCGATGGTTCGCCACGTCGGGCTCACATCAGCACTTCTGCTGAGTTGGCAGGCCATGCGAGCAGGGGAAATCCTCCAGGCCGAGTCGCTGCCAGCGAAATTGACTGCACCAGGAAAGGGGTGCAACTGATGTCGGCGGATGTCTCACACCCCATTGCAAAGTTGGCGGTCGACAGGGAATCGGAGGCGGTGGTAGTGGAGGTGGGTGGCCTTCCCATCGAGTTCAGAACCAATCATCCGCCCTTTCGAAGACTCATCGAGCGGCGCTATGCGGGATTCCTGAACCCGTCGGCTCGCCCGGCGTGTCGTTTCGAAATTCGACTGACCCGAAGCGCGCGCGGAATAGAGCAGGACGTTCGCGTTTTCAAGGTTGGCTCCACATGGTGCCTCGAGCGAGGTGACTTCCAAGCCGAATTGGATCTGCGCACCTGCGAAGGCTCTATACGTCAGAGCGGCAATCCGTATTCGCTGGACTCGGTGTTGCGGATTACACACTCCCTGTTACTGGCAAGAGAAGGGGGGTTTCTCCTACACGCGGCCAGCGCAATAAGAAAAGATCGCTCCTTCGTTTTCGCAGGCGTCTCCGGGGCGGGCAAAACTACGATGATCCGAATCGCGCCAGCCGATTTAACGGTTCTCACTGACGAGGTCTCCTACGTCCGACGTGCGGGCCAGCGATACAGGGCGTATGGAACCCCTTTTGCGGGGGAATGGGCGCGCTCAGGCGCCAACCTCTCGGCGCCGCTCGACACCGTTTTCTTTTTGGAAAAAGCGACTGCCAACCGTGTCGACTCTATCTCTCCGCGTGCTGCCGCAAGCGCCTTGCTGCGTCACATTCTGTTCTTCGCCGAGGACGCCGATCTGGTACGGGGAGTGTTCGATTCGGCAGTGGAATTTGTTTCTCGCGTCAACACAGCCCGACTCGCATTCCAGCCCGACGCGAGCATTTGGGGGCTGGTTGGATGAACGAGAAATATATTGTGCGGAGTGCAAAGGTCGCGTCGCGCCTGCTTGAAGGCGAAATGATGATCATGTCGGCTGCTGATTCCACGCTATTCAATCTGAATAAGGTGGCCACTCTTATTTGGCAAGCAGCCGATGGCCGCACTCCGTTATCCGAAATCGTCCAAAGCCGCATCTGCAGGGAATTCGATGTTCGCCTGGACGTTGCCTATCGCGATGCGGAAGCGTTTGTTCACGAACTTGCATCACACGGAATTCTGACTGTTCTCGACCAACCTGTCGCCGCGTCTGGCGCCCCCGAGAAGCCATGGGCTTAATGGACCACCTCAGCAGCAAGGCCTTGCGCCTGGGCGTGCCGTTGAGCGTGCATCTGGACGTCACCTATCGCTGCAACGAACGCTGTGAACACTGCTATTTGGAACACGACGACCTCGGCGAAATGAGCACGGGCGAAATGCGCGGCCTCCTTCAGCAGCTTGAGCAATCGGGAGTTTTTTTCCTAACTATTAGTGGTGGTGAACCGCTGGTGCGGCGCGACTGCTTCGAGATCCTAGCGATGGCCCGGTCGCTTGGCTTCAATGTCAAACTGAAGACCAATGCGATCCTCGTCAAGGAGCAGCAAGCACGAAAGCTTCACTCGCTCGGAGTCGAGCAGGTTCAGGTCAGCGTTTATTCTCATCGCCCCGAGGTGCACGACGCGATCACGAAGGTGCCGGACTCACTTTTCCGCACCGTCGCGGGGATCCGCTTGCTCAGATCACACGGCGTAAAGGTGACGGTGGCCAACGTCCTGATGAAGTCGAATTTTGCCGATGCTAGAGAAGTTTCTGCGCTGGCCCGAGAACTCGGCGCTCACTACACGCTCGATCCTACGATCACGCCGATGTTGAACGGAGACCGTTCGATCCTGCGGCTCGGGCTTGCGTCAAACGAAGTGAGGAGCCTATTTCGAGACGCGAATTTGGTAGGGGATGTGCACGCATTTTGTGCCCCACCGCCCCCTATAGACGATGAGGCGCGTGAAGGCTTTCCTTGCAGCGCAGGTCATACTGCTTGTTACGTTTCTCCGTATGGCGACGTCTATCCGTGCGTACAGTTCCCGCTGCCTTGTGGCAATGTGCGCAAGGAAACATTTCTGCATATCTGGAGAAATTCCTCACAACTGCGCGAAGTCCGGTCGATTCGGGGGAAAGATCTGCCCACATGCTCATCCTGTGCCCACTTGGGCACCTGCACCCGTTGTCCGGGACTGGCCTTCATGGAAGGTAACATGCGCGGCCCGTCCTCGGCGGATTGCGAGAAGTCGTTCCTGAGGACCGGCCTCCTCACGGCAGGAATGCAAGCGCATGCCGCCGCCTCAAATACCTCCGCCACTTGCGGTTTGGTGCAAATTGAGGGATCCCAACCGTCGCCGGTCCCCGCCGTTACGGTCGCTAGGGCTTTGTGACATCGATCAAATTGTCGTCTGCGATGCGGTCAATCAGCTTGTTGTAGGTGACAGCCAACGGCGTTGCACCTCGCTGGGTTCGTTTCTTCTCGCCTGGCTCGACGGAATTGATCACGCCAGCCATTATAAGGCCTTATCGTTGGGACCACGAAGGCTTCGCCAGGGACAAGGGATTGCTGGAATTCTGCTCGCAGCAAGGGTAAAGTTTTCCCGACTATTGCTTCGGACGAAGAAACTCGCGGGTATAACGAAGAAGACCACCCGGACGCTATTTTGGGTTCATCAACAAATCGCGATAGTCCTTGTTGTTCTTTTCGCACACGTACTCCTGGAGGTCCCACTCAGGATGGAGCTTCAACGGCCCATCGTGGCACCAGGGCGCTGCGAAGACGTTGGGATCGTCGATTCAGTCTCGAACCGCCGGTCCTCCCTTTCGCGGCTTGGACTCGGGGTGAGTCTATACTTGCATCACTAGACTGACTGCCGAGTTAGTTCACCCGCTGCTCGTGCAAGCGACAAGTTGGGTGAGCGGAAAGGTGGCGTAAGCATTTTCGGCTCGACGTCGCAGGGAGGATTTTCATTGCGTAGGTATACCAAGGTATCCATTTGGCGCATAGAGATCGCGGTTATGGGAGCGTTTCTCTCTCTTTTGCCGTTTCCTTCTTCGTTGAGTTATGCAACGGACTTGATTCGGCCCAAGGTGCTGGTGCTGGCTACGTATGAGACAGGGAAGGACCAGGGAGACATTCCTGGGGAGCTGCAGTTCTGGGTCGAGCGAGAGAGACTGGATCAGGCGATCCAGGTGCCGGGAATCGACCATCCGATTCTCACGAATGGTCAGGGACTGTACGCCATGATCATTGGCACGACCTCGCGATGCAGTGCGCAGATTATGACACTGGCAATGGATCCGCGCTTCGATTTGCGCAAGACGTATCTTCTACTAGGCGGGATTGCGGGCGGCAATCCCGCGCAGGTTACCGTGGGCAGCGCGGTATGGATCCGCAACGTCGTGGACGGGGATTTAGCCTATGAGATCGACAGCCGCGAAGTGCCAGCAGCGTGGCCGTACGGGCTGATTGCGTTTGGGGCGACCGAGCCTGGCAAGGCCCCTGCCAATCTGGATTCCTCCCCGACAGGGGGATTGAGCGAGGAGGCTGTGGGTGGACCGGGGAGAATCGTGTATCGGGTGAATCCGACTTTGGTCAATTGGGCTTATGGGCTGACGAAAGACCTAAAGCTACCGGATAACAACGAGTTGGCGGCCAACCGCGCGCCTTTCAAGGGATATCCGAATGCGCTGAAAAATCCGACGGTCGTCGAGGGAGACAGCGTGGCCAGTTCCCGATTCTGGACCGGCACAGTCATGACGCGGTGGGCCGAAGATTGGGATCGAATATACACAAAAGGGAGGGGCGCTTTGGCCATCGGCGATGGTGAGGACCAAGGTTTGTTTCTGGCAGTCGAACAGCTGAACAAGCTGGGGCGCGTGGATGCGAAGCGGCTGCTGATCCTGCGCACTGTAAGCAACTTCACTATGCCGCCTCCCGGCGTGCGAGCTGACAAGAGCCTGTTCGACGACCTAGCAAGGTCTCCTGGGTATCTCCCTGCGCTGGAAGCCGACTATCGGGTCGCGAGCGTGGTGGTGCACAGTCTGCTGGAGCACTGGGAGCAGTACGAGGAGCAGCTTCCGTGAGCGGGGCACGGATCGAAACATCTCGCTCGCTGCAAGCGCGCAAGTGATTTAAGAGTCAAGGCCCGGTTTTCGCTAAGGAGCGATTTGGCCGCGCGGCACATCGCTCAAAGGGAGCCTCTTCGTTGTCCACAGCGTTGCCGGATACTTTCAATTGCTCGGCGATCAAGGCCGCATAAGGCCCACCGATGGTGCGGGGCACAATCCCAAAGGGTGTTCGATCCACCTCGAGCGCGTGCATCGTTGTATGAAAGCCGGCCCAGGACGACCAGGGTTTCGCCGCGCCCGCCGAAACCAACCAATCCGTCAAGCCGCCATTAAATTCCAGAACGCAAACCGGCGGCGCCGGGTCTCTTGGCAAGCTGCGGACGGCGCGCACGACGAACTGATTGTGACCGGCTGCAGAATTCCTCGGGCTCAGCTGTGGCTTCTCAAGAAAAGACTCGGGGTTGGGGCCCCAGCAGCGAGGGACAACGGCGAGCAGCAGGAAGCTGCAATGTGGCCCGTGGCCGGCAACAGCGTCGTCATTCTCAGGACCTGCGAGTTGCTGAGGGAACTACAGCTGACGTATTGTTCCCAGCGGGAGTCTCCTTATGAATGAAGGTACTGCCTCAACATTGCGACTGCTGGATGAAGCACTGGCGCGTTATGTGCGCCCCGACACCTTTCCCTTGGCGATCCGCGTGCTTAAACCGGGTGAGGCAATCCCCGAAGGCGTGAAAATTCCCAGCAAGACGATGGGCGAGCAATGGATCGTATGTCAGTCGATCGGCGTTGCTCGGCGCTACGGATGGGCCATAGCGGTGGGCAGGGACGATGTTATCTGCCCGCTGGCGGCCATCGCCTTTGGGTTTCGCAAGCCCAATGACGAGTATCTGAGAGGGTTTGTCTCGGTGGGCATGTACTGCAAGGATGAGCAGGCGGCCGCCAACCTGGAAACGAGCATTTGGAGGTTCAAGCCAGGCTTATACGACTATGTTTGTGTCGCACCTCTGAACCGAACCACTTTTGAACCACACGTCGTCGCCGTGTACGCCAACAGCGCACAGGTTCTGCGACTGGTTCATGCATCCCTCTACGCGCGAGGCGGACGCGTGGTCTCGACCAGCGGCGGTCGCCTGGATTGTGCCGAGATCGTGATCCAAACGCTGACCACTAACGAGCCCAAGGTTATCCTGCCGTGCACTGGCGATCGCGTTTTCGGAATGGCCCAGGATAATGAAATGGCTTTCGCCTTTCCTTGGGGGCACGCGCACGAGATCATCGAAGGCCTAGAAGGCACTCACAAAGGGGGGACCCGCTATCCCATAACCGTCGCCATGCGCGAAACCGTAACCATGCCCAAGTCCTATCAGGAACTCATGAAGATGTTGGCTGATCGCGACGCCTCCGACACAAGGAAATGAGTCAGAGGGCGAGAGCTAACGAGTGCTCTGGCTTGAACCGCACAGCACAGGGGCATTACCAAACGGATCAACCTGCTGCCAGCGACTGCGGTCAAGCGAGTCGCGTTAGAATCTTCGTCTTGGAACCCTTAATCGGGGTCAGTCGACGGCGATTGGGCTGGACCACCCTAGGCGGGCGGCTCCAGCCGGAAAAGGAGCTGCACCCGTGTTGAGGGGCGCCGTGCAAGCCATAGTCTTAGCCGTACTGGCAAGTTCGGTGATTTGGAGATTCGCTCTTCCGATTCCCAACGCAGTCCAGGCGATGCACAGCCCGTCACAGTTTGATGCCGGCGCGAAAACATCGGAAGTTCGTCCCTCACAGCCCTCGACTCCCGTCGTCGTCGAACTCTTCACATCGGAGGGTTGCTCAGACTGTCCACCTGCCGACCGGCTTCTCAACACCTTGGAGCAAACGCAGCCCGTGCCCGGCGTCGAGATCATTCCCCTTGAACAGCACGTCGACTACTGGAACCATGAGGGCTGGCGTGACCCATTTTCTTCATCGCAGTTTACGTCTCGGCAAAAAGATTACGTCTACGCCTTCAATCTTCCGACCGCATACACGCCCGAAATGATCGTCGACGGCTCGGTTGAATTTGTGGGCAGTGACAGCCACCGCGCTCTCGTAGCGATCGCCAGAGCCTCTCTGGTTCCGAAGGCGAATCTCCGAATTGAGCAACTCTCTCGGGCGGCCTCCGCAGCCGGCAGTTTGCCTTTGCACGTGAACTTGGCGTCGTCCGGCGCCTCGACTCCGACCCATAGCGAGGACGTGCTTCTCGCCGTCACGGAGGACTACCTCGCGTCGAACGTCACTCGCGGCGAGAATGCCGGTGTCCGCATGAATCACTTCGGCGTCGTGCGCGAGCTTCGCCTATTGGGTCACGCGGATTCCACGGGCAGCTTTTCGGCCGCACCGGAGCTAGCCCTGGCCAGCAATTGGAAACCCGAGAACTTGCATGTGGTCGCGTTCGTTCAGGATCGCTCGAGCAAACGAATCCGCGCCGCCTCGACACTCTCCCTGTCTGCAAGCGGCCTGAGGGATCCGTGAAATCGCCACGTCGCAGACGGCACACGATAGATGTGGCGCGAAAACCGCCCATAGATATAAGGAATACACGTTAAGGAGCGTCGTTATCAGGCAGCGCTATTTGACGGCCGTTCTGGCCGGCAGCCCGTCTTCGGTCATGGGCTCTCCATTGGAAGTTCCTGGCTCACATGTTGCTGCTCCATACGCTGATGTTCCTGGTCCCGCTTCTGTTGGAGCTCTTGTCGCTCAAACGCCTCGGCGATATCGACCCAGCCGCACTCGAGGGGACGATTCGTGAAGCGCGCTCTTTCTCGGCGAATTCGATCTATTCAGTTCCAAAAAGATTTTAGATTTCGAGACCCCTGCGAGTAGACTACGAGTCAAGTCCGGACAACACCTCATTGTTCACGGTGATCCGGAGAGAAAACCAATGAAGATGGAAGCGACCCTTATGGGAATGGCGACTCTGCTGATGCTGACAGCAGGTACACCATCGCTTCGCTGTCAGGCCGTGGCGAAGCCGAAGCTCGACGATGAGGTGCTGGCCTCATGGAATGACATTGGCCGCAAGTTGATTGCCATGGCCCAAGATTTTCCCGAAGACAAATACGAATTCAAACCCGCGCCTGCATCGCGCACGTTCGCGGCCCAGTTGCTACATGTCGCCGGCACAAACTACGCTTTCATCAACGCGTTTTCCGGCAAGACAATGGGGCCGGCCGACAACGATCCATCTCGCCGTGTCTACAAGACGAAAGCCGACATCGTTGCTCTGCTAACGAAATCTTTTGCTGATGGGGCCGCGCTGATAAAGGAACACGCCGATCAGTTGACCCGCGTCGTGAGAGATCCCGACTCCGGCGAGCTTTCAAGCGAATTAGCCTCATGGTTCGGCGACTGCGAACACTCCGGGGAACACTATGGCCAGCTCGTGGTCTATTATCGAGTGAACGGCCTCGTGCCGCCGGAATCGCGTCCCAGGACGAAATAGTCTTCCGACTGCCAGTCAGGTCAGCTCGTAGTGTTTTCCTCCTCCGAGCTTCGCAGTGGGGTCCGAGACTTCCGTTCTTTCACCCAGCCTTGGCCACAGAACTTTGATCCATCGTGCGATTTGCAAGCTTCTCGATTATCCGATTCACAATTCGTTCACCACGCACGTATCCCACGGGCTGAAAATCATCCTTGCTTTGCACCACAGGCAGCCACGATTTGCCGTGATCCAGCAGGGTAACGGAAGCTGTCAGCGTCGAATCGCCCAGACTGACACACAGTGGATTCGACGGGACAAAGTCACTAAGCTTGCGTCGCGGCAAATGCACCCGTTGATCCTGCGGAATTTCGGCAATTTGCGCCAGAATTTGATTCATATCATGTTGGTCAAACGTGCCCCACAGATGCTGCTTGTCGTCCACGATCAGCAATTGCCCAGTCGGGCTCTGCGACAAAGCATTGATCGCTTCGGGCAGAGTCACGTCTTTCTGTAGTAGCTTCGCCGGCAGCTGCTCCACAAGTGACGCCAGCGGCTCATTTTCCAGAACGGATTTCGCCATCGGCACTCGTGCCCAAAAGTCCTTGGAGCGACGTAGTGCCGCCGTAGCCAGCAAGTCTCGAAGCGGAAGGAAAGTGCTGGAAACCTCGGAGAATAGTGCACTGCCCAATTGCCGTAGCCGAACGGGGGTACGGGCGCGGATGGTCGTGCGGTGCGGGCGGTTTCCGATGAGCGCGGCGTTCCCAAAGAAGTCACCTTTCCCCAGGACACCCAGCACCGTTCCTTCGGGATTGTCATCGGTCGTTTGCAGGATCTCGACTTCACCTTCCTCAATCACGCTGAAAAACCGCGCCGCGTCTCCCTGTCGCTGAATCAAATCTCCGGGGCGATAGTATGCATGCGTAAGGAGCTGCGTCGTATCGGTATTCAGAAAACTCAGGTCCCGCGGAAAGAGCACGTCCCACGCCCAATCCAGCCCGACCTTGATCCGCCGGGACCAGGTCGGCAGCTTGAACAAATACACACCGCGCCACAGCACCCAGCCCAGAAAACCCGAGATGCGTATCCCGAAGATTTCCGCCACCGCCTGATAGCCCCCAATCGAGCAAAGCTGCCCCTGGGCCTTGAATCGAAACGGCTGCGTCGCTTCGCCACGAATAACGCGGAGCAGATTCAGGGCCGCTTGTCGCCCCTGGCGTTCGGCAAATTGCGCAGTTGTGGGGCTGGGGTGGTTGTCGAAGGCGTTGATAATCAGAGCGCAGTCGCCCAGTGCCCAGGCGTTCGCGTGTCCCACGATTCTCATCTCCGGCGTCGTACGAATGCGTCCATGTTCGGTCGCTACCTGCAAATTCTGCACCAGCGGCGCGGACGCCGTTCCAATCGTGCAAACGATCGTGCCACCTCGCAGCATTCGCCCGTCATTCAGCTGCACACCCTCGTGTGTCGCGGCCACCGCGCGTGTGTTCAGGATGATGTCGATGCCCGCTTTTTCCATCTTTTTTCTTGCAAACTCCCCCAAGCTTCGCGCCACTTCGGGAAGGATCACGTCACGCGTATGCACCAGGCTGACGGTCACATCTTCTTTACGGAAATTCCGATAGAACCGCGTGCTGCTGCGTACCAGTTCGTTCATTTCCCCAGCGACTTCCACGCCGCTGAAGCCCGCTCCCACCACGATGAAGCTCAAATTCCAACGCCGCCGCTCGGGATCGGTTGCCGCTTCGGCTTGTTCCATTCGCCGCACGATGTGCTGGCGAAGATCCACGGCATCGCGTATCACCTTGAAGCCAAACGCGTGTTCGGTCATTCCGGGAATGATGCTCAGGTTGCTTTCCGCGCCGCAGGCGATCACCACGTGGTCGTACGGCATCCGACTCAGCACGCCAGTTCCATCGTCAAATTCGATCTGCGAGTTCGGCAGGTCAATTCGTTGCACCCGCTCCGTGCGGCATGCGACTCCTGGAAGCATCTGCCTCAACGGCGTCGCCGCTGCATCCGGGTTGATCGAAGCACCGGCGACATCCGCGAGCAGCGGATGAAACACCATGTGATTCTCGCGGTTGAAAACCACTATCTCGCATTGAGAAGCACGTAGCTTCGCGCGTAATGTCTTGGCAAACTGCACCGCGGCGAATCCGCCGCCCACAATAACAACTCGCATCACCTGCTCCTTTTTCGGGGATGCCTTAAACGCAACTCCAGTGTTGGCAGCCCCCCGCTTGTACAATGAGTACAAAAAAAAGAAAGCGTACGCAACGTCAAAGGAAATTCCCTCCAAATGTTTGGCGCCCGCACCCTAGGAAGGGAATCATTATGAGCGAATTGAAGACAGGATCTGGCGAGGTTAGTACATTTTGCATTTTTCGGTGGTTTGAAAGAGGACTGGGCAAAATGCAATCAGGTAACAACCCTCCCAAAAGCCCATTTCGTCTTTTCCGCAGGGAGATTATCTCCCGAATTCTTCGTATGGTTTAGAAGCAAATAAGACCCTCCTTCGACATTTAGCTTAGGTCCGTTCGAGTAATGGCGAGAGTCAAACGGATCCAGGCGGCGGACATCTGCGCCGCGCAAAGTGGAGACGTGGCAACCTCCAGCAGTTCTCCATTCTCGAGTTCGCGCACAAGCTTAGGATTAGCCCCACGTGCGAAAATTTCTGTGACCGCGATCACGGCCTCATGCTGCCCCGATCACTTCTATCCAGAAAGGACTCCGCTAGGGTTATCGAAGGCAAGATATTATGAAGTGTGGAGGGCAACGATGATATTACGGGAGATGAGCGGCGAGGAGTGCCGAGACTTACTTGCGCGGATTGAGTACGGCAGGCTCGCAACCGTTTACCAAAACCAACCCTATATCGTTCCGATCTATTTTGCCCCTGACCGCGAATATCTCTACGGATTCACCACCTTGGGACGCAAGGTTGAGTATATGCGTGCGAATCCGTTGGTATGCGTAGAGGTAGACGACGTCGTGAGCCATTTTCACTGGTCAAGCGTTGTCGTGCTCGGCCACTACGAAGAACTTCCAGACACGCCGATGTACCGAGACGCGCGACTGCAGGCCCAAGTCAGGCTCGAAAAGAGGGCGTTGTGGTGGCAAACAGCGTATGCGGCGGGGCAGGTTCGGGGAGGGTCCCATCCAGCCAATGCGCTTTTCTATCGCATACACATCGACGAAATCACCGGCCGCAGAGCTACTCCAGATCCCGTGGAGTCGGCGGTTGGACTTTCCAGTGCAGCGCGCCCGGCGCGCGAGAAATAGTAAGCCGCCCAGATGGCCCGCCTACCGCGTTCCCAAACCCTCTGCGCACCTGGGCGAGAAAAACTTAAACTTTGCAATTTTGCGGAAATAACCACCGAGGTACACGGGGCCCCGGTGGGTGCCTGAATTCAGGCCATTTGGCGCTGGATTATAGCCCCGTGGTCTCTTCCCAAGCTTGGCGCAGTTCCTTGCGCCGTTTGAGTACGAACTCCTTCGCGTCGTCGAAACTGCGGTAGATGCGAGTTCCCTTGATCATGTTGCAGGGGCGGCAGCATGCCACCAAATTGCTCGGATCCTTCTTGCCCTTGCGAGCCCGGGGAATCACGAAATCCACTGACATGGCGAGAGCGTTTTCGAAGCTAGCTGAGCCATCCAATCCGCAGTACTGACAGCGGTATCGGTCGCGTTTGAGGATTTCTATCCCCTCCCGCTTGGTCACCGGTCTATCCAAGAAGCTGAGGGTCATAAGATCCAAAGGCATGGGACACCTCTCGAGCCCCAGAAGTTGTGGGATGTCGCTGGGGTTCGTTGCGGTCTGTGGCGAGACATTATGGCAGCGGTCCAGCATTGTCAAGACGGGACAGGCCCAACAGACCCAACTGATGTCGAACGTGATGCCGGTCAGTCAGCCCGCGGCTGAAGATCGTCTGGAATGGAAGCGCAAGCCTCTAAGTGCAGCCGTACCACCGTCTCATTGGATTTTCCCAAACCTCGAACGCGCCTCCGCAAAATCACTGGAAGCGAATCACTTACACAAAACTTGCCGGTTTTCAGCGCCACACTCCGACCCCGTGGAAACAGATTGTAGTAGAGCTCCGCGCCCACGAGCGCATCCGGCTCTCTGTTATTTTCATCAAAACTTCACATCCGATCTCCTAGCTCCTGTCTTAACGTGGCAGCGGGGCATTTGCGGTTGTTCAGGACAACTGGCTGACGAAGCGGAGTCGTGGTTCATCCGCCACAGACATGATGAAAGACCCTAGATCGAATTCATTTCACAGGAGTAGGTTTTATGACTAGACCAACCATCCGGATGGCACCAGCCGTCAAGCCCGAGGATCTGGGAAAGGAATACTTTTGGGGGCTAGACGCCGAATCCATAAGAAAGGGCCTTCTGACCCACCTTGAGTTTACGTTGGCGGAGCTGCCAAAGCAGGTGGATAGCGAGTGGGAGCCGTACCTCAGTCTCGCGCTCGCTGTGCGTGATCGGCTCATCGAGCGGTGGAGTCGCACTCAGGATGCATACTACGCCAATGATGCCAAGCGCCTCTATTACATGTCGCTCGAGTTCTTGATGGGGCGGGCCCTTGCCAACAGCCTCATCAGCCTGGGCATTGACGACGAGACGGCGAAGGCAGTGCACGAACTGGGCTATGATCTCGAGGAACTGGGCGATGCGGAGTGGGATGCCGGTCTCGGTAATGGTGGTCTTGGACGACTGGCTGCATGCTTGCTGGATTCCCTGGCTACCCTTGAGCTGCCCGCCTACGGTTATGGTATCCGCTATGAATACGGCCTCTTTCATCAGCGCATTGTCAACGGCCACCAAGTGGAAGTTCCCGATGCCTGGCTGCGCTATGGCAACCCTTGGGAAATTGCTCGCCCGAATGATTTTCTCCGAGTGAAGTTCTACGGCCGCGTGAATCAGTACGCGAATGACCAGGGCCGCCTCACAACCGAATGGGTTGACACCGACGACGTTCTGGCCCTGCCGTACGACACCCCGATCCCCGGTTATAAGAACGGCACGACCAACACGCTGCGCCTTTGGTCGGCTAAGGCAACTGATGAATTTGACCTGAGTTACTTCAACCAAGGGGATTACGAAGGGGCCGTCGATGCAAAGTCTCGCTCAGAGAACATTACAAAGGTCCTCTACCCGAACGACAACATCTTTGAAGGCAAGGAGCTCCGGCTCAAGCAGGAGTATTTCTTTGTTTCGGCTACGCTCCAGGATATCATCCGCCGCTACAAGAAGCGCTGGAAGATGTTCGATGAGCAAAAGGGCTTGCCCGTATTCGCAAGGTTTGCCGAAAAAAATGCAATTCAGCTCAACGATTCACATCCTGCTGTCGCCATACCGGAGCTGATGCGCCTTCTGGTCGACGTTGAGCAGCTCGACTGGGACACGGCCTGGGACATCACCTGCAAGACCTTCGCTTACACAAACCACACCGTCATGCCCGAGGCGCTCGAGCGCTGGGTAGTGGACCTTTTCGGTCGGGTGCTGCCCCGCCACCTGCAGATCATCTATGAGATCAATTACCGTTTCTTGAACGAGGTGCGCAAGCGTTTTCCGGAGGACAACGAACGTTATCGGCGGATGTCGATCATCGAAGAAGGCCAAGAGAAACGGGTACGCATGGCAAACCTGGCTATCGTGGGGAGCCACGCAGTCAACGGGGTCGCGGCGATGCATACGGAAATCCTCAAGACGGATGTCTTCCGCGACTTTTATGAGATGTGGCCGCAGAAGTTCAGCAACAAGACCAACGGCATCAGCCAGCGCCGCTGGTTAAAATCGGCCAATCCGAAACTGTCCGGCCTCATCACAGAGGCCATCGGCGAGGACTGGGTAACCGACCTGTTCCAGCTTAAAAGACTGGCCGGTGTTGCCTCCGATGCGGCGTTCGGTGAAAGATGGCGCGCCGCGAAACGCGACAACAAGCTGCAACTCCTTAAGATCATCGAACAACAGTATAGACACCGAGGCGAGATGATCGCCATTAACCCTGACTCGCTCTTCGACTGCCAGGTCAAGCGGATCCACGAATACAAGCGGCAACTACTTAACGCACTTCATGCAATCACACTGTATAACAGGATTAAGGACCACCCGAACGGCGACCATGTTCCTCGCACAATTATCTTCGCCGGCAAGGCTGCACCCGGATATTTCATGGCCAAACTGATCATCAAGCTCATCAATGCGATCGGGAACAGGGTCAACAGCGATAGGGACGTTGGGGCATTGCTACGGGTGGTGTTCCTCGCCGACTACCGTGTCTCTCTGGCGGAGAGGATCTTCCCTGCCTCCGAGCTCTCGGAACAGATCTCGACAGCCGGGACCGAAGCGTCCGGAACGAGCAACATGAAGTTCGCTCTCAACGGCGCGCTCATCATCGGCACGATGGACGGCGCCAACATTGAGATCCAGCAGGAGGTAGGCGACGATAATATCTTCATTTTCGGTCTGAATACCAGAGAGGTCAACGAGCTGAAACCGCACTACGACCCCTGGCAGTATTATCAAGGGAACGCAGAGCTACGGCGCGCGATCGATCAGATCCGCGACGGGTTCTTCAGTCCCGAGGATCGTCACCTGTTCCACGGTATTTTCGAGGCCCTGCTTGGCAGCGGCCGCGACAATTACTTTGTGCTCGCCGACTACGGCTCGTACATCAATTGCCAGGAGCGAGTAGGCGAGACCTACCGCCGCCCCCTTGAGTGGACAAAGAAGTCGATCCTCAACGTGGCTCACATGGGTAGGTTTTCGACGGACCGCACTATCAAGGAGTACGCCGACGAAATCTGGGACCTGGACCCGATTAAGGTCCGAACCTAACAGTTTTTGGTAGGGGCGAGACTCCTCAGCCCCCCGCCGCCCGCCCCGCCACTGCTTTCAGCTCCGCCGTATTCAGTGTCTTCTTCTCGCTGCCGGCAATCGCCAGCTGTAGCATTGCCGCCGCCAGCAGGTCCGTTGACGTGATCCACCGCCCAAAGCTTTTCTGCAAGAACGGATAGAGGGGCGCCGTCAGGGCATAAAGCCACCGGAGCGATCGTAAGCGGCTGACGGTCCCGCGCATCGGCTGGATAAAGCCCGGCCGCAGCGCGTAGGCATCCCGGAATCCCATGTCGAGCAGCGCCGTCTCCGTCTCAGCTTTGACCTGCGCCCACCGCTGCCGGGAATTGGCATCCGTCCCCTCGCCGGAGATGTACTCGAAGACCATGCGGGGATTTCGGGGCAGGAGCTGCCGCGCGACGGCCAGCGTCAGATCGTAGGTCAGGTGCCGGTAATCCTGCGCGCTCATGCCGACGGAACTGGTACCGAGGCAGAAGAAGCAGGCATCGAAGTCCCGCAGCGCCTCGACTTGCTGGAGGTGAAACATGTCCGGTTCGATGACCGTTTCCAGCTTGGGATGCTGCACTGGCAGCGGCCGACGCGAGACGGCAACAACACGGCTCACCTGCGGCGAAACGATCAGCCAGCGCCCCACGCCCTCGCCGACCATTCCCGTGGCGCCGAAGAGAAGGATGTTCATGCGAAGGACCTTTACGGGGCGATTATTCAGCAACCTGCTAGAACGACTCTCCGAGGTTCCGTAGAGCCAACTTCAGCAATCCGATCTGTTGCCACTCCCCATTCATTTTACCTGCAGGGACTCGATGTACTGATTCAGGTTGTGAATCCGCAGCTCCGCCTCCGGTGCATCCACGCTAATCGCGCCCAAAACAGGTCCCCAGATTGGCATATCTTTGGCTCCGTGCGCCGGGAAAGTTTCACCTCCAAACTTAAGAACGGTCTCGACGTATGCAATCGGGTACTTCCCGCCATGGTGCAGGGACAGCATAGTTAGGTCTGGTGGAGCTACTTTGAGTGCAGCAGCGGATGGGCCATTGCCCTTCGCATCCTTCCCATGGCAAACGGCGCAATAGGTATTGAACATCTCTTGTCCAGATGCTGCAGACGTTCTGGGGATGGGAGTCTTCATCACGATTGAGAACTTGACTTCCTTTTCTTGTGCATTCACAACGAACATCTGATCCTTCTCGATACGACATTGGATTTCCTCTCCGCTCTCAAGGTCACTTTCTGGTTTCTTCTTTTCGCGGGTTACCACATAGACGGTGTCAGCAACCTGAACGTAGTAGACGACTGCTTTCAGAGGACGAAACTTGGTGTTCGCGTAGGTCTCAGTATCCCATTTCACAATTGTTCCCTGTTGGTAAGACTGAGCTTGAACCGAAATTGAGAGCAGTAGTATTAGCCAGACCAGTGAAGCGAAACCCCTCATGTTCTCCTCCTTCCGCTCGCGAGGAAGATGAAGCTGCTGATAGAGATACTGGGCCGAGCGAATCACCTACCGACGTGATTGGGCCCCGAAAACCGACCGGCTTGACCTCGCCCTCCTCTTGCACTCAGGCTACCGCGTTCCAAAAACGTTTTCCCGAATTTTGGAACACCCTAGGGCGACTCGATAGAGCGTTCCGGCAGATTGAAGCTGATTTGAGGCAGGCATGGGAACATGATCATCTGGCACTCTTAGACGCGGAAGACACGTCGCACGTACACGAGAAAAACGGAGAATTAACCAGTGAATTTTCATCGCGATACTTTGGAGGCGCGGGTGGGAATCGAACCATCACGCCCGCTGCCAGCACGCAAGTTACTCATACCACGTTCCGACAGATTCTATAAAAACGACACATCCTCTAAACCGAGGTACACGGCAGGTACACAAACCTCTTCACGAGGTGTGCCCGATGATTCCCGCCGACTATTTCGATCGTCTCGACTCACCGGCCAAGAACTCGTGATAAGGCTTAGTGCTCAATCGAGCTTGTCGCCAATAATCGCGGTCATGAGCCGCGCGAAAGCGCAGCCTTTCCGCCAGACGCCAGCATATGAGGGCGGTCTTCAACGGGCTGGTGGGCTATTTTTCGGAGACATGGAACTTGTCTCAGATGAGACAAATGCTACTCGGTGCCAGCGAAGAAAACAGCTGCTACGTTATCGATCATTCCAGCCGTTTTCCTCGATACTATTTAAACATGGCTATTCGTCCCGATTCGCGCTTCGACTTTCAGGTCAACTATGATTTGCCGACCACCTCGCTGATTTTGCTTGGGCGGATACGCGCACACTTCCCAACGAGTGACGCTCATTGGATTGAGAAGGGCATGACTGTCGCTGTGGCGGCCCATGCTGGGCAACATCGCGGAGACGGAAGTCCTTACGCCATACATCCATTCAGGGTTGCTCTCTTGGCTTTCGACTATGAACAGTCTTGCACCAAGGAAAGTATTGTCTCTTGCTTGCTTCATGATGTCATTGAGGATACCGACCTTACCGAAGAAGATGTTTCTCGCCAATTCGGGTCCGTTGTTGGCAATCTTGTGGCCGCAGTGACTCGCAGCAGACCCCAGAATGAGACACCCACACAGAAACGCGATGGGAAAATAGCCAACTGGCGTCAACTAATGGCGGCGCCCATAGAGGTACGAGCAATTAAGACATTTGATTATTGCGATAATCTTATAAGCTGCAAATTCATAGCACCTGACAAACCAGCTTTCGCCAAGATTCCAAGATGGCTTATGGAAGCACAAACCCTCTATCTGCCGCTGGCGGGAAGAACTAACCCAGAGGCTGCGCGCTTGATCGAGCGTGAATTACAGTATTATCTGGCGGCCGGGCACAAGATGGGCAATTGGTTTGAAGAAACCTAAACTGGACTCTTTTCCGAGCATCTACAAACGCAGGGCAACCTATCGGAGCAGCGGAGCCAGATGCTTCAAAAGCTCATCAGATTCGCGCGCAAATCTCCTCGCGAACAATTAGCGACCATCGAAAACGGTTTGATAGAAATGGGCTGGAGAGTCCCTCATCTGGGAAACGACCGCACAGTTTACATTGTTGGACTATTCGGAGCCGGACGCCATTATCTCAATGAACTGATACTACAGCACATTGGACGGAGGGCGAAATATTTCAGAGAGGCAGTGTTCGAGTTCCGGTTCCATGCGGGCCCGACATCAATGATCTACAGCGGTCATTCCACGATGAGGCACGAATGTTGGGGTCATCGGTCGCCAGCAGTAACGAGCCGCATATTGGAAGCGGTTACATCGAGATTTGCCGATTCAATTTTTCTCTATCGTCACCCCCTCGATTCTTTGCTGACAAATTGGATTTGGTTGCGGACATTTGGTCGCGAGAACCGCATGATCTCTGGCATCTCGGAGCTTTACAAGAACACTGACGATTTATGTGCCGTGTTGGAGCACAACTTCTCTGAATTCAAGGCGTTTGCCGAAGGTGCCCCAGAATTTTCTGCGGCCCTACCAGGTCGGCGATTTATCTCTTTTCCAGAGTTTGTTGAGGAAACTGAGCTTTTTCTCCGATCGGCCACGCTCGCGTTGCGGCTCGAGGATTTCATGATCGATCCATTAGAGGAGTTCTCGAAGGTCGTGGAAGTCATGTCGGCTCAAGATGATTTGCGCCATGTACGCATACCGCTTCCGAGAGCCAAGCCATATGGCTACTTGACTGTTGTAGAAAAGTCTCCACGATTCAGGAACTTCGTCAATGGGGTGGATATGGTGACAAAAACGCGGATCGAGAAAATCGGGTATCGTCTGGGCGGCTGAGTTGCGTATATTCTGATTTAGTGTACCACTTAGGGCTAGGCTCAGCCGCTAGCGCCGAGTAATCGTCTTGGATATTTACGAAAACGAATGATCGAGGGCAAGGTTCCGGATGACTACAGTCAAATGGGATTACACTGATCGGGCGGAACATTATGATAAGAGGGCGGATTATTCCACAGCAGCCATACAGACATTACTGAAGAAAATCGGGGCCGTTCCAGGCAAACCCGTGGCGGACATTGGAGCTGGCACCGGCAAGCTAACCAAGCTCCTGGCTTTGAACGGACTTGTAGTTCGTGCCATCGAGCCGAATGAGAGAATGATGAGTTTCGGAATCAAGAATACTGAAGGCATGTCAGTTAGTTGGACGAAGGGACTTGGCGAGAAAACGGATCTTCCAGAATCGTCTGTACACGCAGCGTTCTTTGGCTCTTCCTTTAATGTTCTCGATCAGAAAGCTACGCTTTCTGAAGTCGCAAGAATACTTGTTCCCGGCGGCTATTTTGTATGTATGTGGAATCACCGCGATCTTACCGATCGTTTACAAAATGAAATTGAAGAGATTATTTTACAGATGGTCGCTGATTATAGTTATGGAAGCCGACGGGAAGACCCTACGGCAATCATTAATGAGAGCAGATTGTTTGGTCTTGTAGGTTACCTTGAGCAGAGATTTAGCGTGGAAATGCCTTCAAATGTATTTTTTGAAGGCTGGAAGTCACACGCCACGCTGGAACGACAAGCTGGGCAAAAATTCGCATCCGTGCTGAAGCGTATTCAAAAGCTGCTGATCGACTATGAAGTCGTCAATGTCCCTTATTGGACCAGAATATGGTTTGCTCCGTTGGTCGTTCAAAAACCAACCAGCGATCGCCCAGGCTGACAACCTGTGTCCCTGCCCTGCAACTTCCTTAACGGAAGCTTCGGGATTGTCATACCCGCCCAGCTTTTTGATTGTCTTCATCCTGCTGCCGGCTCTCCGCCGAATAGCGTATCCTCGAGCAGGAGCTCCCCTGTGCGTACCATCTCTTGGTACAGCGCAACGTCCGCCGGTTTGTCGATTTCGCCCCATTGGCCATCGGTGCCGAATGTACCGATGGGGAGTTCCGTGGCGCTTAGCAACCGGCGCAACATTCCGGTCATGTCCAGCTGATCGCGCGTGGGCGCGTCAAGTGTACCGAGCAACTTCTCGACGGCACGCCATGCGGCTGGGGTGAATTTCAGGAGGCCGATATATTGCCCCTCGATATCTTCAATTCTTCTCGTTTTGCCGCCGATCTCGAGCAATTGTCCAGTGGCATCGAGCCGGAAGGTTTCGGCATCGGCCAGAGGGTCGTCGAAACGGCGGGTCCATAAGCGGCGCCAATCCCGGTCATAGCTGATGACCAATTGGCCTCGGGAACTCGCCAAGCCACGCACCAACGCGCTGCGGTAAAAAATATCGGCATAGCTGACGATGACTGGACCTGCATGCAGCCAACTCGCGGCCGCGGTCAGCGACATCACCATATTGGTTTCGGCCCATCGTTCGTTGGCGAAATAACAGAGATTGGGAAATTCGATCATTTCGGCACGATAGCCCCGCACTACCCCGATCTCGTCCATCCCACCACGCCGCAGGCTTGCGATCTGGCGTTCGATGAGCGCCTTGCCTTCGAACTCGAGTAAGCATTTCGGGCGGTCGTCGCCCAGATTTCCCATGCGGCTGCCGCGACCGGCGGCCAGAATCACTGCACGCATCACTCGACCTCAAAGACTTGGCGGAACAATAACAAGTCGGCTGGCGAGAATGGGGACAACCGCTCCGGGTGCCACATAATCCCCGTGATGGGCTCAGCCGAATGGCGAACCGCTTTCACGACGCCGTCGTCGGCGACTGCCCAGACATCGAGAGGCGGCCGCGAGCCGAACGCCGCAAAGTTGTGATAACTGTTGACCTCCACTGGCTTGCCGTCGATTCGGATTACCTGACGTTGTCTCACATGGCCTTCCACCCGGCGCAACGGTACAGCGAAACGCTGCTGTATCACCTGCATGCCGCGACAAACGCCCAGGACCGGCAGCCCGCGTCGCTCTGCCAAGTCCAGCAAGGCATTTTCGACGGCATCACGTTCCGGGGCATCGCCGCCCAACACGGCAAGATCATTACCGCCGCTCAACACCAACCCAGTGATGTCGGTCCTCTCACACAATGCAATCGCCACGTCGGTTACGTTCGGGAGCAACACTGGAAGCAGTTCGCACGCGAACAGGAACCTAACCCATGCTTGGTCTAGGCAATCTCGGCGTTCACCATAGGCCGGCACGACCGACACCCGCTGAGTGACCGCGACCGCTTTCATGCGATGACCAACACTTTCTGGTTCGTGCAATCGAGGCACAGCTTGCGCGCTGTCCGCCATCGTTGGAACAGGGTCTCCCCCGCTCCGATTACGGCAGGTATGCCAAGCTCACCGGCGCGGATCGCCATGTGCGAATTAGCCCCGCCAAACTGCGTGACGAAACCGCTGATATCCCGAGTGAAGATCCAGTCAAAGCCAGGGTCCGCGCTTGGCACGAAAAGTATTCTTCCGGCGAAGGTCTCCGGCCCGTCGCTGACTGAGGCGACTGGGGCAGTGACGCTTTTTCGTGTAATGAAATTTGGCTGGCTCGGAGGAAGGTGAAATGCGAACACTTCGTCTGGCGACGCAATGATCGGCGGAAGCACCAGATTACGCGTGATCGCGTGGCGTTCTTTCCCGCGCGCGACACTATCCAGCAACAGCTTGCGCACCGAACCGCTTTCGCTATAAAGCGCGCGGATGGCGTCGTAGCTCAGAAACGCGCAATCTTCCACTGTAAGGCCATGCTCTTCGCCTAGGTGTTTGATCAACGAGAGCGCGTCACTGAGGCTTTGGGTGAACACGAACTTTGCGTACTCGCGGCCCTCAATGCCAGCCTTAATGAATTCAATCAGATTTAACACGTCGATGTCGAGCTCGTGCTCCTTGAGTAACTGTTCGATGCGGCGCAACTGCTCGATCGACAGTGCAAAGCGCTGCGGCGCGGATGCGGTCGGCCGGGCACTCGACCAATCAAAATAGAGATCGGGCGCCTCGTCGTAGCGCGGTGACAAGATGTCGTAGGTTCCCGGCCGGAGGTGGCCGTAGCGCGCGAGAAAGTCTGTCTTGGAAAGTTGTGCGAAATCTTGTCCGATACGCGACCCGATCGTATTGACGCTGGACATGAATGTCGCGCACTCCTCGGTATTCAGAACGCCGACCTCGACGAAAGACTGCAGCAGCTGAACCGCAATGAAGCCCGCCCGCGCGAGGCCCGCGAACGGCAGTGTGCCGTATCGCTTGCAATCCTCCAGCAGCCAGTATATGCGGCTGATCTTGTCGATTCCCGCATGGCAGATTGTCGGTAAGCGTCTTGCCAACAAGTCGATCTTTGCGCGGTCCACCTGCCACAATGCGGTCTCCCCATGAATGATGCGATTGGTGAGGCGCCGTAAAGCACCAGAAAGTTCGGCAAGGTCTCCTGGAGAAAATCCGTGCTCGGAGAGCCTGCCCATCCGCTTCGGCAAATCGAGGGTGTAGCAGGAGAAAATGATCTCAAATTCGACCTTGTCATGAAGCTGCGGCTCGGCGAGGAGCCGATCGATATAGTAATTCGCGAGACGTCCGGCGAGATCGTTTGATACGTCACGTGGTATGAAAGAATTGAAGCTGACACGCACGTCGATGTAGGGCAGTCCGTGCAGGCTGACCAGAAGCGGAAAACTTCGAAGATTCTGGTACCCGTAATTGTCCCGCTGATAAGCCCAGATCGCGTCCGTGATGAGTTCACGGTAAAGCGACAGCGAAAGGGGCCAGGGCCGCACCCCGATGATTTCGGCTGGGTTCCAGTCCGGCATAACGCCAAAGACGGCCCGGCTCCCGTGCAGGTAGGGATGCGGGCGGCTGAGCAGCCCGACCTTGCGCGCGACACTGGCGACTGCTGCGCTGACTTTAGCGTCCCGTGCTTGCTCCTGGCGGTCGACGGCGAGCGGACGAACCTGCAAGAGGTAGAGCTGCTCATCGTCGCCGACAGCGAATTCCACGTCGATTGCATCACACCCTAGAAGGGATTCCAACTCGCTAACCAGCGCGATGACCGGCGCTAGCAACGGTGGGCAAGCATTAGGCCGCGACCTGAGGCAAAGAAAAGTCTTGATATTGTCGCCGACACCAGCGGTGACGCGATCGGTTAAGCCGCTCCGGTCGTCGTAATTGATAACGAAGTAGGGACCGCCGCTGGGACTGCGAGAGAACGCCACCCCAGCCATGGTTACTCGGTCAAGCATGGGCTGCACGAAAATCTGGTCGGCATCGCTTCCGTCATTCGCAAACGAATCAATCACCCGGTCGATTGCCTCTGCCACCGCTGCGTTGCCCACAACGCCCAGCACGGAGTCGTACTTTCCTGCCTGAGAGTGCTTCTCAGGGCCGTCCTCGCCACGTGCACTGCTACGCACGATCAGGCGACCGGAACCCCAGGGCTTAGCCACAACCGCAGCAAGCACGGCACCGGCGTCCGAACGCCAGTCCCCAACCGAGAATCGTATTTGCGGCAGAACACGCCCGTTGCACAGTAGCGGCGCCAGAGCTTCCAGAGTCTCCGCCTTCGTTTTGAAGGCGACGAGGCGCATCGGCTGCGCCTTACCCGCACCATCGCGTTTCGAGCATAGCTCCAGGATTCGGTCGACCGCCGTGGTGACGTCGAGTGCACCGTAATTGTCGAGAATCAGGTCCGGCGCCTCAGGAGTCTCCGCTGGCACGTCAATGCCGACGACGTCGCGCGAATCGCCGCATTGCGTCCGCGCGTAGATGCCCTTGCGATCCCGACGCCGTAGCTCGTCGATTGGGACCCGAAGGTAGATCTCGCGATAACCGGGGATGTGCTCGCGATTCCAACGTTGCACCTCGTGAAACAGGGAGATGGTCGCGCACACGACATCGGCGCCCTGCCCCGCCAGCAACCGGCAAAGGCGCGCATTGCGCATCGCCGACCGCCGCCGGTCGTCAGAACTGTAGCCAAGATCTTCAGCCATTACGGCACGGAGCAGGTCGCCATCAAGGAAAGTGACCGGACGACCAGCGGCACGAAGCCGACTCCACAATTCTCGCCCCACGGTAGTCTTGCCAGCGCCGGATAGTCCGGTAATCCAGAAGACGCAACCCGGGGAAAGCTTATCTTCGGCTGCAGGCTGGGGTCCCAGTTCGATTGAGTGCCTTCGCATATGAACTCGTGTTGCTCCTGCACATCCGTTCACATGTTAGTAACACTAGCGTAACAAATCGGCGCTATTTTAGAACCCAAATTTCGAAATCGTTACCTAGGGCAGCCATTTCAACCACTTACGGCCAGAAGCAAAGAGCCGTGTTCGTCTTCTAGCGGGTGGCCGTCTTCGTTGGGTTTCGACGAAGGAAGGCGGGTATATCGGATGTTGCTTTCAAGCTTGTTGAAATAGACTTGGCGGCCAACAGATTTGGAATGATGGAAGCTTCGATATTGCGCGAATCATGCTGGCAACTACCGTACTCGCGGACCCCGAGGGCGGAAGTACACAAGGGCCACGCGCCCTAGTGGATTTTCATGGCGATACTTTGGAGGCGCGGGTGGGAATCGAACCCACGAATGAAGGTTTTGCAGACCTCTCCCTTCCCACTTGGGTACCGCGCCAATGGGTCCAGTATAGCGAAATGGGCGCCTTGTTTCAGCCCCAGCAACTGCTTCTCCGCAAGCCTCGTTCGCGTTAAAGTGAATGAAATAAGCCAGCGAAAAGGCTTTCGAGGGTAGGATCGACGATGGGGCTTGCCTGGATCGTAGCCAGCGTCCTTGTGACTGCGGTTGTACTGACGGCCATGGTGTGGTCAATCAGCCGGCGCTCTGCAGCGGAGCTGTCGAGCGTACGCCAGGAGATGCAGGCCTCGCTTGCCGCGCAAGGCCAGACTATGGCTGCCCAAATCAATCACTTAATGCAATCTGTGAGCCGAGAGCTTGGACAGGTCCGGCAGGAGCTGCAGAGCGGAGTGGCCTCAACCGGCCATCTCGCAACCCAAGCACAGCGCGACGTTGCCGAGCGACTCGAGTCCTCGACCAACGTCTTGCTACAGATGAGTCAAAGAATTGGCGAAGTGTATCAGACAAGCCAAGATCTCTCCAAAGCCACGCAGACCCTGCAGGCAGTCCTTGGCGGCGCGAAGACGCGCGGCACGCTGGGAGAAATCACGCTGGACCGCATCCTGGAAGACGCCTTGCCGCAAAGCGCGTATTCGATGCAATACCGCTTCGCGTCGACAGGTGCCGTCGTCGATGCGATTGTCCGCAGTTCCGATAGGATGCTTTCCATCGACTCCAAGTTCCCACTCGACGCCTATCGACGCCTGCTCGATATCGGCGAAGAGGCGCGCCGAGACTTTTCGCAAGCCGTCCGCAAGCACGCCGATTGCATCGCCGAGAAATACATTCTGCCAGACGAACACACGTTCGATTACGCATTGATGTTTGTCCCTTCTGAAGGCGTCTATTACGAGCTACTGATGAGCGAAGATCCGAAGCACGGCCGGCTTGACGAATACTGCCGCAGCAAGCGGGTCTTCCCCGTATCACCCAATACGTTCTATGCCTGCCTGAGCGCCATCGCCATTAGCCTCCGCGGACAGCAGATCGAAGAAAATGCACGCCACCTGCTCGCCGGCCTTGCGGGCCTGCAGAAGCAGCTCGATTCCTTCGCCACCGTTTACGAAAAACTAGGCACCCACCTTCGTCACGCCCAATTCAGCTTCGAGGACGCCGATAGCCGGCTGGACCGCGCGCGGGCTTCAGTCGAGCAGATGTCCCAAGGCAGGGTTTCGGAGTTGGCGTCGAAAGTCCTCGGATCGGCTCCCGGCAAGTAATCGAGCCTTGGCTCGGAACCGGATCAAAGTGCGGCTTCGGCCGCCTCAAGTAGCGTCCGAAAATCACCGGCCATGGTGCCCATAGCTAGTCGTGCGACTTTAGCGCGCACCGTCGCTCTATCTCCCGGGTGCCGCCGGAGCCGCTGAGCCAACTCGGCAAGTGTGCGCTCGGAGTCTCTCGGCGCCAGGGGTACGGCAGCCCACAGGTAGCGTTCTGCCGACGCAAGGTCGGGGGCCGCCACGACGCGCGCGCTCCATGAGAAATCACCGGATGAGATGGCCTGAACCTTGACGGTCGCGAAGTTCTCCGCTCCACCTCCGGTCATGATCTCTTGTACGTCTCCTCGCGTAAATCGAAGAACCTTCGGAGTGCCGTTCCGCACAGCGATTCCGAGCTTCTCGCCCGATCCGCGCACGCGGATGACAAGCTCACCCTGTTGGCCCGGATTCAAGGGAGGATTCGGAGGCACAAATTCCAACGACACAAGAGTAGTGGTTGCACTCCACGCGACTCCCGGAGCTTCGACCGACAGTGCCGTCGAGCCCGGCTGGGCGCTCGGCCCGGGCAATGCAACCAAGCAGATGGGCGACGACGCCAAGATAAGAGCCGACTGGCCGTTGAGCTTGACTCCATCTTCATCGGCGTCACCGCGGAGCCCGCCTCCGCAAATCCAGAAACGATCGTGCAAGGAGACGATCGGCGGTAGCGCGATAGCGTTTGGCTCCGCTTGGGCGACAGCGGGATCAATCAGCGAAACGGCCTCCTCGCCTGATACTTTTGCGAGCAGATAGTCGCCCGTCTCGGGCACATGGAAGACACCACGCCCGGTGCGATCGGTCTTGATGGTTCGCCCGTTACCAAGTTCAACGTTGACCGCGGGAGCAAGCCTCCCGTCCTCTCCCAGCACCGCCAGTGTTGCGGGATGGCCGGCCATAAGTTTCGGCGGGAGCACGATGGTCACGGTTCCCGGGGAAAGTGGGCTTCGCGCTCGGAGCGCCTGAGCGGCCGCGACCAGTGCCAAGAGCAACAGTCCGGCCGACCACGACACAGACGCGCCTCGGCACTTGTGACATCGGAAGGGTCCAGCCAAGCTGCGGTCATTCGCAACTGTCCGATTCATACGCTATCAATCGTCGAGACGCACCACGAAGGCCGTCAGTTGTTCATTCGACTGCAGTTCGCTGGCCAGCTGCTGGGCGGCCGTCTCGCTCAAAAGCCTGCCGACGCGTACGCGATACCATACGCCGCTAGGGGAATCATAAAGCGCGATGCTGACTGGTGTATAGCTCATGGCCAATCGCGCCCGAAGGCGCTGGGCATTCTCCTCGAATTGAAACGCGCCGACCTGCACACCGAAGAAACCAACCAAGGGATTGGAACCAGAGATCATCTCCAGCCGCACCGGCGCCGTGCCGGGACCGACCATATCGATCGCCTGGGCGGCCGATAACGAGAGATCGATCACGCGATCCGCCACGAACGGACCTCGATCATTAATGCGAACCTCCGTCTGCTTTCCGTTGCGCAGGTTTGTTACACGCACAACGGTTCCGAAGGGGAGAGTTCGATGTGCGGCCGTGAATTGGTGCATATCATAGATTTCGCCATTCGAAGTGCGATGGCCGTCGAACGGTACTCCGTACCACGACGCCACGCCTTGTTCCACAAACTGGCCGGGCACAGCCGGTTGTTGCTCGGCGACAGCGGGCGCGCTCGATGGCGTCGGTGCTGGCGGCTGCGCCGTCGAGGTGCGGTGTGCGCATCCGCCAGCCGCTAATGAACATGCCACGGCTAGCGCCAATCGTTGAGAAAGCTTCTGTGGGATGAGAACACGAGGCGTGTTCACACGCGTCCCGGGGAAGGCTTGTGTTTCGCTGCTTTTGAACTCAAGTCCGGTATTATAGGAACGCACTTATATTCTCGCAAGGAAGCGAACCCGATTGTCACTCTCGCCCCGCCTGCGCTGGAAACTCGATCAGATTCGTCGGAAGACGAGCCGAGCGTTCCTGCAGAAAGAGCCACCTCGGCCCAAGCTCTGCCCTTCCTGTGGGACTCTGGTCGGCGCCCACGCAACCCACTGCCATCAGTGCGGCGCCAACGTCAACTTTTCGCTGGCGGCGGCCAGCAAATCGCTCGGTCGCCTCATGCCTTCAACCTCTCCTGCTACCTACGCGATCCTCGGTGTCAGTTGTGTGCTGTACGTCGTCTGTTCGTTGGCAACCATACGAGAAGGTGGCCTGGTCACACCGGGCGGTGGAGTCCTCGCTGTCTTCGGACTCGGTGGAATCCGAGGCGACGTTCTGTTTCGCCTCGGGGCATCCTTACCCCTGCCGTACAACCTCGTGCAGCCCTGGCGATTCGTCACCGCCATCTTCCTTCATGCAAGCCTTCTGCACATCGTGTTCAACATGTGGGTGCTGATGGACATTGGCCCGGACATCGAAGACCTCTATGGTTCGGCGAGATTTTTCTTTATCTACGTGATCACAGGGATCGGCGGCTACATCGTGAGCAGCGCCGTCATCGGCCACACGAGCGTCGGCGCTTCGGGAGCACTGTTGGGCCTCATCGGGGTTCTCCTCGCCGCAACGATGGGGCGGCGAGGATTGGATGCACAAATCCTGCGTCGCCAGCTGATCCGATGGCTGATCTACGTCGCGGTGTGGGGATTCCTGTTTCCAGGGGTCGATAACTACGCTCACGCCGGAGGGTTTGTGACCGGATTCATCCTCGGCAAAACCATGCAGCAACGCCCCCCCGCTACACCCGAGGGGCGAAAGTGGGCCTATGCTCTTGGTTGGCTCACGGCCTTGGTCGTCGTGGCCAGTTTCGTGTGGATGGCTCTTTGGCTCCGCCGATTGAGTTGAGCGGAGGCAATCAATGCTCAGCGTGCAGTCGTCGCGACACGACAATTGCATAATGCAAGCCCGAAATCAGCACGAAGGCGGCGACGATGAAACCACATACTTCTTTGGCGACAGCCAGCTCCTCGCGGCCCGACACAGCCAGAACCAGAACGAGCACGATCTGCAGAATCTCAAAAAGCGTCGCCGCTTTTCCCCAGATGCTTGGCGGAAAGCTCCGATAGCCAACCGTTAGCAAAACCACGGCGGCGGCGGCCAGCAGCAAAACGTCACGGCTGAGGACCAGAATCGTGAGCCACCAGGCGATTTTTCCCTTGTGTGCCAGCACAAGAAAGGACGAGGAGAGCAGGAGCTTATCCGCGATCGGATCCAGGTATGCGCCGAGCGGCGTCCTTTGGTCCAGCCCGCGTGCAAGCCATCCATCTAGCGCGTCGGTCGCGCCCGCCCCCACCAGGATCGCCAGGGCCAGCCCGTATCGCTCGTATTCGATGGCGATGATGAAGAAAGGCAGGAATACAAGCCGCAGAAGCGTCAGCTGGTTCGGGACAGTGAAAATTCGCGTCTTCATGGCTCTTGTCGAGGGCTCGAATGCGCGGTGGCTCAGGCAAACTGCGCCAGATAGTCTGCCAGCGAACGACCCACCTTCTTCTCAAACATTTCCGCGAGAGAAGGGATCGAGCCGCGCGGTTCGTCCAGCGCGATTCGCTCGATTCGCAGCATAGGAAAGAACAATGTGGGCAACCCGATGCGATCTCCTTCCGGATGAAGCACTTGGCTGACAAAATCGTCGAACGAAGCCAGATCGATGCCCCGCAGCGTGACGCCGGCGCTGGAAATAATAGTGAGCTCACCCCAGATTCTCTCCTTCGGACTGTGCAAGCTCACCACAACAATCGATCGTGGCTCCATAACTCTCCTGGAAAGCATGAACTGGGGAACGCCGATGCCCGCCAGTTCAGGGCCGAATCGTCTCCACCGTCACCGAAATTCTCTTCCAATCGGGGTGTACGCGTAGGATCGGTTCGGTTACCTTTTGCACGGCTTCCGGCGTGAGGCCTGGCGCAACTTCCCGCAGCAGCAATCCCTCCGACGTTACTTCAATCACAGCAAGCTCCGTCACGATCAAGTCCACCACTTCGACGCCGGTGATCGGCAAGGTGCACTTTTTCACGATCTTGGCGCCACCGTCCTTGGCCGTGTGCTCCATGGCGATAATCACGCGTTGGGTACCCGCCACCAGATCCATCGCTCCGCCCATGCCTTTCAGCATCTTGCCGGGGACGGCCCAGTTGGCGAGCGTTCCCTTTTCATCGACCTGCAGAGCTCCAAGCACGCTTACGTTGATGTGCCGACCTCGAATCATGGCGAATGAATCGGCGCTTGAAAAATAGCAGCAGCCGGGGATCTCGGTGACTGGCTCTTTGCCCGCATTGATCAAATCGGGATCTTCTTCACCCTCGTAGGGATAGGGCCCGACGCCCAACATGCCATTCTCGGACTGCATGATTACTTCCATGCCCGGTGGCAGAAAATTCGGGACCAGCGTCGGTATGCCGATCCCTAGGTTAACGTAGTATCCGTCGCGCATTTCTTGCGCCACGCGCCGTGCAATAAACTCTCGGTTGTCGATTCCGGCTGGCATCGTGCTCCTAGCGCTTCCGCTTGGGACCGGGCTCCATCGGTTTCACGAAGCTCGCGCCCTGAAAAATGGCGTCCACGAAAATGCCCGGCGTGTGAACGATGTCTGGATCGAGCTGACCCAGATCGACCATCTCTTCGACTTCGGCAACAACATAATCAGCGGCCGTGGCAACGACCGCGTTGAAATTGCGAGCCGTTTTCCGGTAGACCAGATTGCCCCAGCGATCGCCCTTCCAGGCTTTCACGAACGCAAAATCGCCGCGCAAGGCGGGAACCAAGACATGGGGCCGTCCACTGAACTCGCGTACTTCTTTGCCTTCGGCGGCCATCGTTCCGTAGCCCGTCGGCGTGAAGAACGCCGGAATACCGGCCCCAGCAGCACGCATTCGCTCGGCCAGCGTGCCCTGCGGGTTTAACTCCATTTCGATCTCGCCGCCCAGTGCCAGCTTCTCGAAGAAGCGATTGCTGCCCACATAGCTCGCAATCATCTTCCGCACCTGTCGGTTCTCGATCAGCGCGCCGATGCCAAAACCATCGATGCCCGGATTGTTGGAAACGATGGTCAGATTCTTCGTGCCCTGGCGGATGAGCGCATTGATCAGATTCTCGGGAACGCCACACACTCCGAATCCGCCAACCAGGATGGTTGCCCCCTCCTGGATGCGGCCAATGACCGCCTCGGCGCTGTTGACGCGCTTGTCCATCCACGCTCCTTCCTTGGGATCGCCGCGGAAATAACGCAGTGTACTACAGCTTCAGCGCTCAGCTTCTGCCGACGGGTGCGGGCTGTGTTCGCGGACACTGACTCCCTCGCGTGCCGCCCGCTTTAGGATGCCAATTCGATCGGCCACCGCTGCCGCCGCCGCCTCCGCCGTGGCAACCCTTTCGATTTCCGACACCAGCACCGAGCCAACCACAGCCGCGTCAGCGATCCCGCCAAGAATCGAGACGTGTGCAGGCTGCGAAATCCCAAAGCCGACGGCCAAAGGCAACTTCGTGAGCTGCCGCACGCGCCGTGCCAGGGCCGGCACGTCTTCAGGAAACGCTTCCTGCGCGCCGGTTACGCCCGTGCGCGAAATCAGATAGAGGAAGCCGCTCGAGCAGCCCACGATTTTGGCCAGGCGAGGGTCGGTCGTAGTAGGCGCGGCAAGGAAGATGGTGTCCAGGCCGTGTGCACCCAGGGCCGCGCAATACGCGGCGGCTTCTTCCGGTGTGAGATCGGTCGCGAGCACCCCATCGGCGCCGGCAGCCGAGGCGGACTGGGCGAATCTGTCGAGGCCCATTTGCAAGATTGGATTGAAATAACTGAACAATACGAGCGGCGTGTCGGTGCGTGCGCGGAGGCGACGAACCAGTTCGATCACCCCCGCCAGCGTCGTGCCATGGCGCAATGCACGTTCGCTGGCGCGCTGGATCGTGGGCCCGTCGGCCACCGGATCGCTGAACGGCACACCGAGCTCGATCACATCGGCGCCCGCTTCCGCCGCGGCCAGAACGATTTTTTCACTGGCGTCGAGCGACGGGTCACCAGCCGTGACATAGGCGATAAGTCCCAGTTCGCCTCGATCTCTCAATCGGTGAAATCGACAAGAGATTCTTCCCACCGTCTTGAAAGCAGCAGATTCAGGAGCGGACTGGGGCATTGCGGCTTCAGACATATCGTGACAGGGTTTCCATGTCTTTATCGCCGCGGCCCGAGAGATTCAAAATCACCAGTTCGTCTTTCCGCATTTTCGGTGCCCGGTGAACGAGTTCCGCTACGGCGTGCGCAGACTCAAGAGCAGCGATGAGTCCTTCGGTGTGCGCGAGCGTCCGGGCGGCTTCAATGGCTTCCACGTCAGGCACGGCCGTGTATTCCGCCCGGCCTTGATCGGCAAGCCAGGCGTGCTCGGGGCCAACGGCAGGATAGTCGAGCCCTGCAGAAACCGAATGCGTGGTTGCGATTTGCCCGTCGGGGGTTTGCAGGATGTACGTATAGGTCCCTTGTAGAACGCCGGGACGCGCGCCGGCGAAACCGCGGGAAGAGGCCAGTCGCGCGGCGTGTTCGCCAAGAGCCGTTCCGCGACCGCCAGCTTCGACTCCTACCATTTTGACCCTGGCATCGCCCAGAAACGCGTGAAACAGTCCGATGGAGTTCGATCCACCACCGACGCAAGCGAACAGATGATCGGGCAGGCGTTTTTCGGCCCGTTGAATCTGTTCGCGCGCTTCTTCGCCGATAATCTTCTGGAAATCGCGCACGAGCATGGGATACGGGTGCGCGCCAAGAACCGAACCGAGCAGGTAGTGTGAGGTACGCACATTCGTCACCCAATCGCGCATGGCTTCATTGATGGCATCCTTAAGCGTGCGGCTGCCAGCATCGACGCCGATCACCTCGGCGCCAAGCAGTCTCATCCGAAACACATTCAGCCGCTGGCGCTCCATGTCCTCGGTACCCATGTAGACGGTGCAGCGAAGGCCCATGCGGGCGGCCACGGTGGCTGTGGCGACGCCGTGCTGGCCTGCCCCGGTCTCCGCAATCACGCGCTGCTTGCCCATGCGCACGGCAAGCAGGCCCTGGCCAATACAATTGTTAATTTTGTGGGCACCGGTGTGCAGCAGATCTTCGCGCTTGATGTAAATGCGCGCGCCACCCAAATGTTCGGTCAATCGAGAGGCAAATTGTAGGGGCGTCGGGCGACCCGCGAAGTCGTGAAGCAGAGTATCGAGTTCGGCCTGAAAGACCCGGTCGGTGCGGGCTTGCTCGTAGGCCCGCTCCAGCTCTTCGAGCGGAGCCATCAGCGTCTCGGGAACGTAGCGGCCGCCGTACGGGCCGTAGCGCCCGGCTGCCCGCGTGCTGTCCAGCACCGAATTCATCGCCGCACCTTGCTATTTTCAGCCGCCTCGACGGCGCGCATGAGCGCTTCGATCCGCTCGGGATCCTTCTTGCCAAGCTTGGCCTCCACCCCACTACAAACGTCCACGGCGTACGGCTCGGCGGCACGAATGGCATCGCCGACGTTTTCCGGCGTAAGCCCCCCCGCCAGGAAAATTCGGGCGTACTGTTTGGCACGCCGTGCGACGCGCCAGTCGAAGGTCTTGCCCGTTCCGCCGCGCCGTCGCCGATCGAAGCCGTCGAGCAGAATCGCGCACGCGCGCTTGAACTTTACGAGTTCGCCCGGACGAAACGAGCCGCCGGCCTGCACGGCCTTAATCACTGGGAGCATGCGTGTGAGGCGCGCGACACTAGCGGGGGGCTCATCCCCGTGTAGTTGCAGGCGGTCAAGTCCCACAGATCGAGCAATGGCGAGCATTCTCGGTTCGGTCTCGTTCACAAAAACGCCGACGGCGAGTACATGCCTGGGCAGGCGCCTCACGATCCGTCGTGCTTTGGCTGGCGCGATATAACGCGGGCTCTTCGCGTAGAAATTGAAGCCGAGCAGCGCCGCGCCTGCCTCAATGGCGCGCTGGGCGTCGGTCCAATTCGTGATTCCGCAAATCTTCACTTTTACCTTGGCCATACCGCCTGCTCAACCCCTCGAGTCACTCATTCGATGTACGCCCACCTGGCCAAGCAAACCGCGCAGGGGGACGGAGGGATCGGCCTCTTTCATCAGATATTCACCGATCAGGAATGCATCAAATCCAGCCCTGCGCATGCGAGCGAGATCCTCGTGAGTGCTTAAGCCAGATTCGCTAACTGCCAAGCAATCTTCGGGAATTGCATGGACGAGATCAAGTGACGTGTCAAGTTGAACCTCGAAATTCCGCAAATCGCGATTGTTGACGCCGATGATGCGTGCTCGGGCGGCCACAGCGCGATCCAGCTCTTCGCGCGAATGGACTTCAACGAGCGGTTCCATCCCAAGCGAACGGCCCAGTTCAACCATTTCCCCTAACGCTTCGTCGGTCAGGATGGCGGTGATCAACAGGAACGAATCGGCACCCGCGGCACGGGACTCCCACACCTGCCAAGGATCGATAATAAAGTCCTTCCGCAAAACGGGGATCTGCGTAACTGCGTGCACCGCCTTCATATCCCCGAGAGAGCCAGAGAAGAAATCCTCCTCGGTGAGCACGGAAAGCGCGGCGGCCCCAGCCGCTTCCAGAAGGGGAGCCAGCTCGGCCGGGCGATACTCAGGGCGAATCAAACCGCGTGAAGGCGATGCTTTCTTCAGTTCCGCTATCACATTCAGTCCGTCCCGGACGAGTGTGCCCGGGAAATCGCGGGCGGGATCGACCTTCCTCGCTGCGATTTTCAGCGCCACATTGGGCAGCACGCGCTTCCTGTGCGCGACCGATTCGCGCCGGGCCTCGACAATCCGGTCGAGGATATTTTTCCGCTGTGAATGGCTTTCCATACACGGGAAAGAGCGGCTCAGACCATGCTAGCCGCGCCGCATCGGAGTGTCAATTTGACGCGGTCGAAACAGCGCCTACCAGCAGCGGCGCAGAGAATCGAATGGGAATGCCGAAATTCGATCCTCCGAATCCCTCCAGCACAGCAAAGGTGACGCCAATCACCTTGCCTTGTTGATTGAACAGGGGTCCGCCGGAGCCGCCCGATGTGGTTTGCGCGTCGAACACAATCCTGTCCGGAAGGACATCTCCGATGTGACCTTGCGTAATGATCGGACGAATCAGATTGCGACGCGCGAGCTCAGCGAGGATCCGGGAAGGTTCACCGCCGTTTTGCTTGACGATCTGCTGGGCCGTGTCTTCGTCGGTTCGCGCCAGAATCGCTGCCAGGCCGGTGGCGTACCCCATCAGCACGATCGCCTCGCCGGGTTGGGACGCATTCTGGCTGGGATCAATCGAGAGTATGGGCCGCTTCAAATCTCCGAGCTCGACATGCACAGTGGCAAGATCGGTATCCTTCGAAATACCCTGAATCTCCGCCTTGAACGCTCGCGAATCACCCGGAAAGTAGGCGTGGATGGAAGAAATTTCGGCCTGCAGTCCCTGACTTGTCAGATCTCCTAATTTTTCGTTTCTCCACCATGGCTCGGCAACATGACGGTTAGTCATGATGCGTCCGTCTCGAGCGGCGTTGAATCCCGTGCCAAAGACGTCCAGTTTCAGTTCCGGTCCGTTGCCCTCGAGTGTGAGGATCGGATTTCCATCGCTATCCTGCAAAGGCTCACCCTGTTGATTTAAGCCAGCATAGCGCAGGCGTCGACCGCTTTGCGTGTTGCGAAAAGCGACAGAAACATGAAGGAGGCAAACACTTTGCACATCTTCGCTGATGATGGCAACTGCCGAGCCGCCCGGGCCAGTTTTCTGGCCGGGGGTTGGTTCGAGCACCGGAGACACCGCGCCGGGTGCCGGCTGGGTTTCGCGAAGCTTGCGGGCTTCGGCCATCAAATCCTCCTGGTGCATGAGGCTGCGCTCGAGTCGCGAGATGGTCGCGCTGCTAAGCTGCAAATCCTTCGAGGTTTTGCGGACAAAAAGAAAATAAATCGCGGCCATCACCACGGCGATGGCCAATACGCCGGTGACCCCCCTCTTGAGCCGGCGATCGAGCGAGGTAGCGTCTTCGGCCATCTTTTCGGTCACAGCCAGAGCGCCGAAGGCGGTGTGCGCTATTTTCTGTCCTTCTTCCGCAATTTGGGCCTTCTCGACGAGCAAGCGATCGGCGCGACGGGCGCGGAGTTGCGTCCGCACACGCGCCAAAAGTTCAGCCGGCACCCAGGGAAGCGAAACCGCGTCATCGGCGCCGAGGTCGAGGGCTGCAGCTCTTTCCTCCGGACTCGGCCCGACCAGCACGATCAGCCGAACATGCTCGGTTGCGCCCGAGCCACGAAGTGCGGCGATGGCTGCCGGGCCGTTCAAAGTGCCCGGGGTCGGAGAAGCTGCCAGGTCAAGCAGGACAAGATCGGCGCCGGGCTCGCGGATCGCTTCGAGAGCGTCGCGCAACGTCGGAACGCCTTTGACGTCAAAACCCGCGTTGCCTATCTCGGAGACCAGGGAACCCGAACCTGTTGGCTCGGCTTCCACAATCACGATTTTTTCGGAATCCCTATTCATAAAATCATTCCCGTCGGCCGGCTTTCACGCTCCACCCTTCCACGGCCGACCAATCTAAGTCAAGCGCGAACTCGCGTCGACTCCCACTGCCTTCCGACCGCAAAGAAAGATTGATGGCTACGAGCCAAGCAGGGATTCGTGGTAGCGTCTCCTTGCTTGATGGGCGACACACTTCGACAACTGAACGAAGCGATCCTTGCCTGCCGAAAGTGTCCGCGGCTAGTACGCTATCGGGAAACGGTGGCGAGGGAACGGAGGCACGCGTACCGGGACTGTACCTATTGGGGCAAGCCCGTTCCCGGCTTTGGCGACCCGCACGCTCAATTGCTGATTCTGGGACTGGCACCTGCAGCTCACGGCGCAAACCGCACCGGCCGGATGTTCACCGGCGACAGGTCCGGAGATTTTCTCTATAAGGGACTCTACCGCATAGGATTCGCGAACCAGGCGGCCTCGGTCGGATTCAGTGATGGGTTAAAGCTTCGAAATGCCTACATCACGGCCACGATTCGTTGCGCACCGCCGGAAAACAAGCCGCTACCCTTGGAGACGGTAAACTGCCTGCCCTATCTGGAACGCGAACTCGAACTGGTTCGGCCGCGTGCCGTCCTGGCACTAGGGTTCATCGCCATGCGTGGGTATGTGGCATTGCTCAAACGGCAAGGGAAACTCCCCCAACGATCTGGATTTGAGTTCCGGCACGGAGCCAGCTACGAACTCGGACCCGGCTTGCCACGCCTGTTCCTGTCCTACCATCCAAGCCAGCAAAATACCTTCACCGGAAAGCTGACCGAAGCGATGCTCGGGAGCGTTCTCAGCGAGATCCGGCGATTTCTTGAAAAGGACGCGCTCCGGTGAGCGAGCCTTCGGAGGCGCTCCCCCGCGAGGGCGTCATCGAGTTCCGCAAGGCGGGATACCGGCTTCCCGGGGGTCAGCGACTACTCCATGACATCACCTTCACCGTCGGGCGCGGCGAAACTCTCGTCCTGCTGGGCCGCAGCGGCGCCGGAAAAACAACGGCACTGAGGCTGATCAACCGGCTCGCCGATCCAAGCGATGGTGAAGTCTTGGTCGAGGGTCGCCGGACTCTAGACTGGGATCCGATCGCATTGCGGCGGCATATCGGCTACGTAATTCAGGAGACCGGGCTGTTTCCTCACCACACCGTAGAGAAAAACGTTTCGCTCGTGCCACGGCTCGAGCGCTGGCCCGAGTCCCAAATCCGGACGCGCGTCCAGGAGCTGCTCGCTTTGGTCGGACTCGACCCCGGTCTTTTTCTCAAACGTTATCCCCACGAACTTTCCGGAGGGCAACGGCAGCGTGTCGGCCTGGCGCGCGCGCTCGCCTCTGATCCGTCCATCCTGCTGATGGACGAGCCTTTTGGCGCACTCGATCCACTGACGCGCGCCGACATTCGTGCAGAGTTCCAGGCGTTGCAACGGCGGCTCGGCAAAGCGATCGTGCTGGTGACGCATGACACGAGTGAAGCGCTGCTGCTCGGCGTGCGCATCGCGCTGATGGAAGCCGGTGAACTCAAGGGCCTTTATTCGCCAGGAGAGTTTTTGCAGTCGAGTGAACCGGTGGCAGCGGCCTATCTAGGGCAGCTGCGTGCGCTCGAGACGTTTCAGAAGGGGGAACGATCGTGAAACAGTTTCTCTTCGAGCATGGGAGCGAAATTTTGGAGGCGACGCTCGAGCATGTCTGGCTGGTCGGCGCAACGATGCTGCTGGCCATCGCGATCGGCGTGCCGCTGGGAATGGTGGTCGCGCGAAAGCCGTGGTTGTCGAAGCCAATTCTCGGTAGCGCCAACGTCGCCGAAACCATCCCGAGCTTGGCGCTGCTGGGCTTTCTGCTGCCAGTCCCCTGGCTCGGTGATCGTGCCGACCGTCTGACCATTACGGCGCTCACACTCTACGCGCTTCTGCCGATCATCCGAAACACGGCAGCCGGAATCGCCAGCGTTGATCCTGCCGTTCGCGAGGCCGCACGAGGAATGGGTCTTACCGGGCGACAGATTCTCTTTCAGGTCGAGTTGCCGCTATCGGTTTCAACGATTCTCGCGGGGGTAAGAGTGGCGACGGTGCTGACGATCGGGATTGCAACCATTGCGGCGGCGGTAGGAGCAGGCGGCCTGGGCGAGTTTATCTTCCGCGGGCTCGCGATGGTGAACAACCGGTTGATCCTTGCAGGTGCGATCCCTGCCGCAGTTCTGGCGCTGGGCGCCGACTTCTTGCTGGGCGTGATGGAACGCCTGTTGCGGCCTACGCGATAGGGGACGAATGAGAGGCCAGTGCTTCGGTCGATCTAGGGGGGCTGGGCTTGTCTGTTTGGCGGCTCTCGGGATCGCTGCGTGCAGCCTCAACCGAGGGCAGACGATCGTTGTCGGCTCGAAGAATTTTCCCGAGCAGGCGCTTCTGGGCGAAATTCTGGCTCAGCACATCCGGGCGCGGACGCACCTTTCGGTTGAGCGCCGCTTCTACCTGGCTGGAAGTTTCATCTGCCAGCAGGCGCTGCTTGCCGGACGCATCGACACCTATGTCGAATACACGGGAACCGCGCTGACAGCCATTCTGCACGATCCCATGGAAAGCGATCCCGCGGCCGTATTCACGCGAGTAAAGCAGGAGTACGGAAAGCGCTTCCAATTCGAGGTGATGCCTTCGCTCGGATTCAACAACACTTTCGCGATGGTCATTCGGGGTGAGGACGCACGCCGCCTGCACATTAGCACGTTGACCGAGGCTGCACCATACGCGCCCGGTTGGCGCGCGGGGTTCGGCTACGAATTTATGGAGCGCCCCGACGGCTATGTCGGATTGGCTAGGGTCTATGGTCTCGCTTTCGCAGGAACGCCCCGAATACTGGATCTGGGTCTGCTGTACCGGGCGCTGCTCAACAAGCAAGTGGACGTGGTCGCTGGCAATTCGACCGACGGGCTCATTGCCGCACGCGATCTCGTGATTCTGCAAGATGACAAGCATTACTTCCCCCCCTACGAAGCCGTCCCGATTGTCCGCGAGGACACGCTCGCGCGTTACCCCGAGGTGCGAGACGCGATCGGCGAGTTGGCCGGGAAAATCTCGGACTTGCAGATGCAGAAGATGAACGACGCGGTCACCGGCCAGGGTCGGGATGTGACGGAGGTGGCGCGCGAATTTCTGCGCGACCAGGGGCTCGATTGATGACAATTGCTAGGAATGCTGAAGGGCCTTGAGGTGAGCTTCGAGGGCGACACAATATTCTCTCTCTGCATCAAGCGAAGCTTCGAGCTTTTTCACCAGGAGCTCCAGGCGGAGAATTTCCGTGCGGAGTTTTTGGACTTCCGCAGAGGAAGCGGCGGCTCGAGGCGTGACAGCCGGGGGTGTCGGCACAGCTCCCGGAGTGCCGCTCGGCCGCGAAACCACCGGGGCCGTCACAGGTGATGGATGGGGAGCGAACAGGCTGGTCAGGGCACGCGAAGGATAAGGAGCGGTCGAAGAATCCCCGGTTCCAGCAGGCCGCGGGTTCAGCAGGTTCTTGACGCGCGCGATCAACTCCTGGGGCTGAAATGGCTTGCGAACTAGCTCGTCCGCCTTCACGGCCATGGCTCGCTCGGCGACCGTCTTGTTCACGACGCCGGACATCAAGATAACAGGTGTTCGTCCAAACTGCTCATGCTGCTTGATGAACTCGCAAACTTCGTAGCCATCCTGGTCTGGCATGATCACGTCGGTGATAACGGCGTCAGGGGCTGTCTCATGGAACTGTGCAAGGGCCGAGCGAGCGTCAGGGCAGGTCACGACGTGAATGTTCTCTTTGCGAAAAGCGATCTTGATGACTTCGCGCATTGTGGCGCTATCGTCAATGAAATAAACGGTCGGAGTACGCGCAGCCGTGAGGGTTTTCGTCTCGCTCATGACGACTCCTTTTCGACGTGCTCTTCCTTTGTGTCGCGATTTTCTTCGTCAAACTCCCGCATGGCATCCAGCAATAGGTCGGTGGCCGAGCGCAGGACCGTGCGTTGCGCGGCGGCGGCACCGTAGACGAACTTATACACTCCGGCAGACGAGGCGTGGCAGGCCTTCACGATCGGCACGACCGCTTCGTCGCCAAACAGAGTGCCGCACTCTGCGTGCGTAATGTCCCCGCCCTCGAAGAAGATGATCGCGTCGGTATCGCCGGCGTTGATGTGAAGAGCGCCGGTCTGTCGCGCTTGACCGAGCATCTGGATCACGCCGGGAAGATCAAGATGAGAAAGACTGCCACTCAAAGCCGTCTCGGCGCTCGAAAGCATCTGCGTCGGTTGAAAGCCATCCTGCCGGCTGAGGAGAAAGCTGCGCACGTGCGCCGCGATTTCCACGGGCGAGCGGCGGCGGTCGACAAAATCATCGCACCCTGCACGATAGGCCTCGAGCAAGGCCTGATCTCCTCCGCTTCCCACGGCGATCAAAGGGATGCCAGCCGTCTTGGGATCGGCACGAAGAATCGGGGCGATGTCAAACGCGCTCATTTCGCGCAGATTGGTAGCGCAGATAATGGCGGCAGGCGGGTTTCGTTCGAGCATCGTCAGCGCATAGGCTGCCTGCATGCTCGGAACGACGTCGAAGCCCTGCTGCGTCAGAGCGTCGCTGAGGCGTTTGGAAAAGTACACGTTACTATCGATCAGCCAAATGCGGGGAAGACTCGCGGGCGCCTTCATGGCTGCGGCTCCCCATCGCGCGACCGGCTCGCGGTGACCGAGCCCGAAGCGGCGAGCGCGCTGAAGTTGAGAACTTCCACTGAATCGTCGTGGAGGGCAAGCGTTCCGGCCACCCAAGGAGAATGATCAGCCGAGGCCGGGAGAACTTCGCCCGAGGCAAGCTCGCATTCGCCATTCACGGCAATTGCGCCGAGATCGGTGCCGCCTTTGGCTTGGCGGCGGGCGATCAGATAGAACCGTTGCGCGACCGAGGACCGACCACCGAACAGGGAAGCGGCGTCATAGACCGGAATAATCCGACCGCGACGCACGATGACACCGGCAAGGAACCGCGAGGTGTGCGGGAAACGGTGCAGGCGCACGGGAGGCGCGAGCTCCACAACCGTGTTCGACGGCAGAGCGAAGCGGCGATGGCCGATCTCGAGCACGACAAACGAGGGTTGCGTCGCAGTGTGCTGGGCGTTCATGATCGAACGGCTCGTTCGAGCTCGCTGGGAGCGATCCCGGCCCCCCGCGAGCGATCCAGGGACGCCAAGTCTTCTCGGGACACGAAACCGGCCGGGTTGATCACCGGGATCACCGTATCGTCGAGGTAAGCCAGGCCGCGATACCAACCACGCTCCTCTCCTGCAAAAGCCTCGGGAAGGGCATAGACGGCAGAGAGTTCGGCCATGCGGTCGATCCGGTCAACCAATACAGCCACTCGGAGTTGGCGCAAAATCAGGACAAGCGCTGGGCGTGTAACCGGCAACTGAAAGTGCAAGCACGCATTCACCACATAGTAGGTGTGGTGGCCGCGCTCGAGCGCGTGCCGCACTTTTGCAAGCTCCGATTTTTCGATTTCAATGGCTGAGCCGGCCAGGCTGTCCGTGCTGCGAATTTCCTGTACAGCTTCGGCCGCGATCGCGAATGTCTGGTTCGAAACGTAAAACAGGATGACGCGCTCGGGATGGCGGACGCGACGCGTCGTCGCCTTCGGCTCGCTTCCTGCTTTCATCGCACGACCACCGGAGCCAGCCGGCCGATCTTCTCCACACGCTTTTCGAGCGCGGCTGCAATGTTGTCGAGGGGAAGCACTTCATTCACGGCACCTGCCTGGATCGCCTCGGAGGGCATCCCGAAGATCATGGACGTCGCTTCGTCCTGGGCGATGACGTAGCCGCCGGCGGCCTTGATGGCTTTCGCACCCTTCGTGGCATCGTTGCCCATACCCGTCATCACTACCCCGATCGCCAAGGCGCGTGCGTGGGCGGCGATGGTTTCAAAAGCCACATCCGCACAGGGGCGATAGCCGTCGATGCGAGGGCCGGAGTCGAGAGAGATTTTTCCGCCTGCGGAAAGACGCAAGTGGTGCGACCCCGGGCAAACGTAGATCGCGCCGGGCTGAGGCGTTTCGTTGGCTTCCGCTTCTTTGACCGGCAGAGGGGAAAGCTCCGCCAGCTGCACGGTGAACTGCTTGGTGAAAGTGGCTGGCATATGCAAAACCAAAATCACCGCCGCTGGAAACTCTTTTGGCAGTCCGGATACGACGCGGCTCACCGCAGCCGGACCGCCGGTTGATGCTGCGATCACGATCAGGGGGGACTTGCCTGGGTGCTGGGTGGCGCGGGCGGCGCCTAGAGACCGACTTGCGCCCGAAACGGGCGGTGCCGTGGCCAGTTTCGAACGCGTCGCGGTGCGGACCACGCGCACTTTGGCAGCGACCTTCAACTTGCGCGTGAGCTCCTCGCCGACCGTTTTCATATCCAGGTCAATCCCACTGGAAGGCTTGGGAACGAAATCGATGGCGCCCAAATCGAGAGCTTTCAGCGTGCTCGCGGCGCCCTCACGCGATTCCGAGCTTACGATCACGATCGGCCGCGGATGCTGCGACATGATCAGTTCGGTTGCCTGAAGCCCATCGACGTGCGGCATATTGATGTCCATGGTGATGACGTCAGGACGCAGCGACTCCGCCATGGCCACGCCGTCGCGGCCGTCGCGGCCCTGGCCGACAACCTCAAGCTGTGGATCGGAGTTGATGATCTGCTCGAGCACCTTGCACATGAAGGGGGAGTCGTCGACGACTAGGACGCGAATCTTCTTCTCGGAAGCGTTTGCCATATCAATCTTGCCGCAGCAGGACGCCTGCAGCGGGCCTCCCCTTGTCAACGTCGGAGCCGATCAGACTCTCGACCGTTGCAATCAACTGGTCCTCTTGCACAGGCTTGGTGAGGAAACCCATCGCGCCCTCCTTCATGGCGCGGTCGCGATGCCTCGCGCCGGCGCGCGAGGTCACGACGAGGACCGGAATGCGCCGCGTCGCAGGATCCTGTCGGAGGTGAGCTATCAGCTCGTAGCCGTTCATGCGCGGCATTTCCAAATCGGTGATCACCAGGTGGCATCCTGTTTGTGCGACGACCTCGGAAGCCTCCAGACCGTCCGACGCCAGCCTCACGCGATAGCCGGCCTTTTCCAGCATGCGGCCCACAAATTTCCGCACACTGATGGAGTCATCGGCAACCACAACCACTCGGTCATTGCCCATCGGGTCGACCGCTTCGGCCGGAATGCTGCCGGCTGCCACCGCCTCGGCTCCCGGCGCGAAAACTCGGGCAGCGGGAGACGAGGCAGGCAACACGTTCCGATCGGCTGTGTCCGCAGAAACCAGCCGGTTTAGATCGACCAGCAAGATCAAGCTGCCGTCGGAAGCGATGGTGGTGCCCGGAAACAGTTTGACGCGTCGCAAATAATCGCCCAGATTCTTGATGACAATTTCGTCCTTGCCGAGCACTTCTTCGACGACCACGCCCACCTGCCGACCGGCCACTTTCACGATGACCATATGAAAGTAGCCGTTGAGCGGCTCGAGCGGTTGCAGCAGAAGCCGCAGATCGAGGCGCACGACCTCGGTGACCACATCGCGCACGCGCGTCAACAGTTTGCCGCCAACGTCTTCGATTTCAGAGGGGCGGAGGCGCCGAATCTCTTCGACCACGGCAAGTGGAAAGGCGAAGACAGACTTGCCGCAGCGCACAAACAGTGCCTGCGAAATGATCAAAGTCAGCGGGAGCTTGACCGTGAAACAGGCCCCGCGGCCCGTTTCCGAGCGAACTTCGATTTCGCCGTTTAGCGCATGAACGTTGGAGCGGACCACGTCCAGCCCGACGCCTCGCCCTGCCAGTTCCGACGTGGCCGAGGCCGTCGAGAATCCAGGGCGGAAGAGGAACTCTCGCAATTCGCGATCGGTGAGTTCGGCAGCGGCCACCGAGGACACCATCGCTGATTCGACGGCGCTCTGGCGCACCGCCTCGTAGTCGATTCCGCGGCCATCATCTTCCACTTCAATGAAGATGTGATTGCCACGGTGATAGGCACGGACGGACACCCGGCCTTTTTCAGGTTTTTCAGCAGCACGGCGTGTCACCGGGTCTTCGATTCCGTGGGCGACCGAATTGCGGACCAGGTGAATCAGAGGGTCGGAAATGTGTTGGATAATGTTGTTATCGAGCAGCGTGTCGGCGCCTTCCAGAGAAATCGCCACGGGCTTGCTGGCAGCCTTGGCAGCGTCTCGAACCGTGCGAGAAAGGCGCGTGTAAAGATTGCCGATCGGAACCATGCGCGCAGCGGTAATTTCGTCCTGCAGGTGGTGCGCGAGCTTGGTAAACTCGTCGATATCCGCATCGACGCGGCCCATAAAGCTTTCCAGCTGTGTGAGGACTTCGGTGACGTCAGCGGAAATCTCCGTGAGCGAACGCGCGAGAATGTTGAAGTCGTCGTAACGGTCCATCTCCAGATCGCTGAACTCGAGCAGATCGTCTGACGTGACCGGGGGCAGCGCCGCAAGGTGCGGGCGGAACGTGTCCATCTGGGGCGGCTGGCTGCCAGGAACGAGCGTGGAACGGATGCGGCTAAATTCATGCTTTTCCTGGAACTCGGAGACCTTGCCCGTAAGCCGTGTTTTCGAGAACTGCAAAACCTCGACGAGCTTCTGAAGTTCCGATAGTCGGCCCAGCATGCGAGTCCGATTGATGACGAGTTCGCCGACCGCGTTCATCATTCTATCGAGCCACCCCAGCGACAGGCGGACGGATTTGGCTTGTGGAAGCATTGTCGGTCGCGCCGAACGGGGCGCCGCATCGCCGGGCGACGGATCGGCCGTAGTTGGCAGTGTGCCAGACGGAGTCTGCCCAGCAGCAGGCGCTTCCGTCTCAGCCACTTCTTCCGGTGCAAGTTCCAGGATGCGTGCCAGAAGCGGATCGACGGCGGCGACCATTTCGGTCTCGCTCGGCCACTGATGATGGAGGAATCGCTTGAGCACGTCGACCGATTCAAAAAAGAGGTCAACGATTTCAGCGCTCGGCCCAAGCGCGCCATCGCGGAGGCGGCCGATCAGATCTTCGACGCGATGAGCCACGGCGGAAAGCCGGTGTAAACCTACTTGTGCGGCTGAGCCCTTGATCGTGTGCATCGACCGGAACAGACGGTTGATATCGTCCGCGTTCGGATTGCCCTCGAGCCCCAGCAGGCATTCCGTCACCGCTTGCAGATGCTCTTCAGCTTCGGGAATGAAAAATTCGAGGACTTCTTCAGGCACGTCATCATCCTGCGGAAGACGTGCAGCGAGCGACGGCCCAGCAAAGACGAAAGGAACCGGTTCGCCCACACCCACCCCTTGGGCGGCCTCATCGCCCCGGGTCTCCGCCCTAGCCGCGGCAGGAAACGCGAAGGCGTAGCGTTGTTTGAAGGCAGCGATGTCGCTCGAGGTCTCGCCTCCGCTCGAGCTGATCTGCAGCAGATCGAACTCCAGGACCGAAATGGCATCGGAGAGGAACTCGGTGAGCGGTCCATGCATGTCCTGGGTGAGTGTGGCATGGAGAGCGTAGTGGAAGATGTGTGCCATCTTCGCGGCGATTTCCGAAAATTGCGGAAATCCGTAACTGGCGGACGTGCCTGCGAGGGTGTGGGCTGCGATGTAGAGTTTTTCGAGATTTTCGGCCCCAGGCTCAGGTTCCTGTAGTAGCCCGGAATATTCCCGCAGGTACTGCAGGTTTTCAGAAGCCTCCTGGAGGAACAGCTCGATCGATTCCTGATTCGGCGGGTTCACCGAGCTCCCTCCACCAGAGCATGTGTCCGGCGCGTTTCCGTGGCCCCCGCGCCCGGCTTGCGATACAGTCGGCAATCGCCGAAAACGACGGGCTCAAGCTTTACCGTCACGTGCGAAAGTGTTTCGGCGTGACCGAGAAGCAAATATCCTCCCGGCTCGAGAGCATCATAAAACCGACGAAGAATCGCGACCCTCCGCTCATCGGAGAAATACATCAGCACGTTCATACAGAAAATGCAGTCAAATTTGCCAACGTACACCGACTCGGCCAGATTCATCTGCGCAAACGAAATCATGCGCCGAACGCGCGGCCGCACCTCGAAACCGTGCTCGGTCGCGACAAAGTAGTTCTCGAACTGGAGCGCAGACAAGCCCTCGAGAGTGCGTTTCGAATACACGCCGCGCTCGGCGTGCCGCAGCGCGCGCCGGCTCACGTCGGTGGCAAGGATTTCGATTTCCCATGCTTCGGCAAATTTCAGCGCGTCCAGCACTGTGATCGCGATGGAGTAAGGCTCTTCACCTGTCGAACAGCCCGCACTCCAGATGCGCAGGTTGCGCGGATTCTTCCAGAACTTTCGCTCCTCAACCTCCAGCAGAATCTTTTTGCCAAGTGCCTGAAAGACCGCCGGGTAACGAAAAAACGACGTCTCTTGTGTCAGCAGCTCTTCGAGAAGCGCCTCGTACTCGATGCTTGAGCGGCGTATCAGGCCGACGAGCTCAGAGCCGCTGGCCAGTTTTTTCTCCGCGAGATGGCCCCGCACGCGCGCGGAAAAAAAACGCTCGCGTGAGGAGTCGAACAGAATCGCGGACCGTTGCTCGATGAGCGTGCGAATCTGATCGAGTTCCGATTCGGTGAGCCTGGCAGCCGCAACTGGGTGCTGTTTCATGTTCGGCGTTCAGCTCGAGCCAACACGACGCTGCCGTTAGCGGTGCACCCCCACGGGGACGCGCGCTTCGTCGGCGGCAGGTGTGGCTGCCAGATCCGACGGCCGAGCCGGTTGCGAGCGGAATTGCGCAAGCGCTTCATTGAGTTGGTCGGAGAGCTTGACCATGTTGCCGACCGTCGACGCGGTTTGCCGCGCGCCCTGCGTGGTCTGGCGGGTGATGCCGGAAATAATCTGCATGGCGTTCGCCACGCCTTCGGTGCCGCGTACCTGCTGCTTGGAAGCGAGCGAAATCTCCTGAACCAGTTCGGCCGACTGCCGTACCACGCTAGAAATCGCTTCCAGCGCCTTACCGGCCTGATCGGCAAGGCCGGCCCCCACCTCCACCTCGCGCGTACCGTCTTCCATGACCACCACAGCCTCGTTGGTTTCCGCCTGGATTGCCTTGATCAGAGCGGCAATGTCCTTCGTCGCGCTGCGAGAGTGTTCGGCAAGCTTGCGAACCTCGTCAGCGACAACCGCAAAGCCGCGACCCGCATCACCGGCGCGGGCTGCCTCGATGGCGGCGTTGAGCGCAAGCAGGTTGGTCTGTTCGGTGATGTCGTTGATCACGTTGATAATTTCCGAGATTTCCAGCGAACGGTCGCCGAGTGACTTGATTTTCTTAGCTGTGGCCTGCACCGAAGAGCGGATGCGCTGCATGCCTTCCAGCGTGTCGCTGACGGCTCGGTTGCCCTGCTCGGCGGCATCTAGAGCGCGGCGGGCCGCCTCGGCACTGGCCTCGGCGTTGTTCGAGACCTGCTTCATGGAAACCGTCAACTCCTCGACGGCAGACGAGGTGTTGGTGATTTCCTGGTCCTGCTGTGTGGCGCCCGCCGTCATTTCGTCAGCGGCGTTGAGAATCTGATTGGCACTGGTGCTAACATCGATGGCGGCCTTCCGCACGCGCTCGAGGACTTTCGTAAAGTTGTCCAGCATGAAGTTCACCGAGTCGACGACGTTGCCGAGTGCGTCGTTGGTGACTTTCCCCCGAATGGTCAAGTCGCCGCGAGCAACCTGACTGATCGTGCCGAGCAGGTCGGTAATACTGCGCTGCAATGAATCCTGTGCTTGCTGGTTGGTCGCCGCATGCGCCACTCTGGCAACCGCGCGGTTGCAGTTTTCAGCGATGAAGCCGAACTCATCGTTGCTGTCGATTTCTGCGCGAGCGCGGGCGTCGCCGGCCGCAAAGCGCTCGGCGAACTTCGCGAGTTCGCCGACCGGTGCGAGCACCCGCTTGGTCAGCACGAAGGCCACGATGATGACTGTCAACAGCGCAAGCATGACCCCGCCGACAAGTGCTCCACCGGCGCTTCCTGGCATCGAAGACACGTCCCACAGAGCGGCTCCGCCGGAGTTCTTGCCAGCATGATAAGCCAGGGCCAGAACGGTAAAGAACGCCAGGCTGGTCCAAAAGGCCAACAGCCAGATCGTGGAACTTAAACGAGCTTTCATCGCTTCCTCCCCAAAACGCGCGCACCCGTCGATCCCGCGCTCATCGCGACAACCGAAATCCGCGGCGAGCGGGCTTCGAACTGACGGGGCCTTATTCGTTACCGAGAAAAATGAAGCATCAAATCACCGGCACAGGAAACACATCGGTCAGGCGCCGGAGGTCTACGACCAACGCCAGTCGGTCATCGTGCCGCAACATTCCGCGGCAGTGCGGCACTTCCGCGGGCGCCTGATCGAGCAAAGCTTCTTCGCCTGCCGCATAGGTGCCGATCACTTCGTCGGCGGCAATACCCAGTCGCAAGTCCTCGCCATGGCCCTCGCCCTTTAAAGCGGCGACGACCACATGCTTCGGGAGCAAGCCCGGCCGACGGCCCTCAGTAAAGGCGATGTCCATCAAAGGCACGATCGTCCCGCGAAGATTGAAAATGCCCATCAAGAACGCGGGAGCCAGCGGGATGCGGGTCACGGCCGGCCAGTCCACGACTTCCTCTACCTCCAGCACCGAAAGGCAGAATCGCTCGCGACCTGCACGAAACACACAGTACTGCCGCTCGGGCCGCCGATCTTCCCCCGAAACTTCGCCTTCAAAGAACTCGTCGGGTCCTTCGAGCAGCGTTGCGTTTTCGTTCTCAGACGTCATCAGGCAAACCTTTTCACCGTGCTGATCAATTCGTCCGGTGTGAAGGGCTTGGCCACAAAACCATTGGCACCTTGCTGCTCGCCCCAATAGCGATCGCTCGGCGTCGCCTTACTGGTCACGAGGATGACGGGAATCTGCGCAAAACTTTCCTGACTCTTCAGGTCCCGGCAGGCCTGAAACCCGTTGCGACGGGGCATCACCACGTCGAGCAGGATGATGTTCGGGCGCTCCTCTTCGATCGCTTCCTCGATCTTGGTCGGGTCGGAAATTCCCACCGAACAAAAACCTGCTTGCTCGAGCACCGATTGAAGCAGTCGGATCTCAGCCTGCGAGTCGTCCACCACCAAGACTTTTTTCACCACTTCGACACCTCCCCCCTGACACCCCACCTAGAATTGCAACTCCCTGTCCACCTGTCTGGTCGGCTAGAAGGGCCGTCGGGAATCTGTAACCGCCTGACTTTGGTTGCAGTTCCGCGCTGGCTTGCACGCTTCATAGCCGGCCCACCAAGTGGCCTGAGGTCGTTTCCGTCTCAGCTTGAGATTCTTTCTCACCGAGCCGCATTTCGGCAGCCAGCGATGAGAACCGTTGCATGATTTCATGCAGACGCAGCGCCATGGTGTGGATCGCCTGAATTTGGTCACGGCATTCGCTGGGCAGCCGACCGGGCTCGAGCAGCAGCAGGTCTGCGTTGCCCAAGACGGACGTCAGGGCATTGTTGACACTCGGACGGATTTCGAGCATGAAGCGTCCAAGGACTGCGTGCGATTGGGAGCCGAGTGCTTGACGTTCGGCGTGTTGTGCACGCGCCACGGCCTCCACCCGTCGCAGCGCTTCGAGCGAAACCAGGATCAGTGTGCCCGGCCAACCGTCTTGCGTCGGCACGAGCAGCAGATGGGGATATTCGGCATGCAGCGTGGGAATGTCTTTTTCTTCAGCCAGACAAACGACCGCGGAGCCCGATGTAGCACTCGTCGAGGTCAGGATCGCCGCACGCTTTTGATCGCACGTCGGACCGATGATGGAAAGGTCGTAATCGGCGCTGCTCGCGGCGTGCCAAACATCGCTGGTTACAATAGTGATTCCGGGAACATACCTTTCGGCTTGCCAGCGCGCCGCGACAGTGCGCGCGAACTCCGTGTCGTCGGATACGATCAAGACGCTGGCACAATTCAAGGACGCACGCTCCCGGCTTAGCTAGGACTGGAGTCCTTCTGCTTCCTCGATAAACGAGAGCAGGCGCTTCGTGCTGATGCCCAGATTCACAGCCGCTTCGGTACGCTTCGCTTTCTTTGACTGCTCCACGCGGCCCTGGTAATAGGAGACTTCGGTACGCGCGAAGGTCAGCGCCGATCGCAGGGCACTCTCGTCTCCCGACCGCTTACGTCTGTCTGTGGCCATAGCCAGCAGCGCGCGCGCGACGACGGCGCGGCGCAGATCCTCGGCATCCTGATCGCCCTCGCTCACAAAGGCAGCCACTTCCCAAGAGGAAAGCAGAACCTTCGTATCCTGCAACACCACCGTCGACATCGAACGGCCGCGTGACGGAGGCGCGGCAATCAACTGCTCCCAGATCGCTTCCATGCACGTTTCCGGATCCGCGGCGGATGTGTCGGTCCCCGCAGCGGGCGAGGCGGGCTCGGCTGGCTCGTGAGTGGACGCGGCGAGCGGCGTGGGCGCTTTCTGAACCGCTTGGTCGGGACCCAGTTTCGGCGCGCCCTGCCGAGGCGCGGTTGTGACCAACGGGGAACCAGCCGCGACGACCGTCTTCTCGGCAACTTCTAGAACGGGCTGCGAGCTCGCGGACTTGCGTGCCAGCGCTTCCTCGAGTGCCGTGCGCACAGCCAAGAGCTGCTCAAAGGCGCGGTGCACCGAGCTTTGTGTGTAATCTTTCTGGAACGGTTGCCGCCAGTTTTCGCCAAAGAAGCGAAGCTGGGCGGTGGTCTCGGCAGCCGAAAAGCCCGCGCCGCGGCAATCCACCGTTTTCACGCCGAGGGTCTCCAGCTTCTCGATCGCCTCTGCCACGGCCTTCAAATCCGCGTGCAGCATACGAATAAAGGCCAGGCGCAACAGGAAGTTGAAGCGGCAGAAGGCAACCAGCGCGGCGGGATCGTAAAACATCGGGCCCGCGGAATCTTTGAGCATGCGTCCCTGCTCAACCAGCCCGTCTTCCATCAAGTCGCGCAGACTGTGGCAGTGTTTGGTCTTATCGAGAATTTCTTCCAGAGGTGCGCACCATGCGGGCGGAGTCGGGTCGGCCTCGGCGAGCACCGGCTCGAGGAGACGAGCGACATCGGCGAGCCTGATGTCTTTGTGGATTAGGTCTTCTTCTTCCGAAGTGCAGAGAGCGAAGTACTGCACCAGAAGCAAATCGATCTTGTCACGGTCAATGTGTGTCTTTTCGGGCCGGCGCAGCTGGCGCCGGATGAGCGCGCGCAGACTCTCCTTGTTTCCGTTCAAGATCTCCGAGGGCAGCTGACGCAGTTGAAACGCCATGATCTTTTCGTCCAGTGCGTCGAGCCATTTGGTGTCCCGGTCGAAGGTGCTGCGCGTAGGCCGAGCGGGCGGTAGCTCACCGGGCGAGTAGGGCGGCGAGGCGAGATGAAACTCCGTCGCCAGGGCTTCATACAAGGGGTAGGCGAGGCGTGCCTCTTTCCACCGAGCAGCCAGATCTTGAGGGCTGGGGCCGCCTGCGTCTTGCTGGATCATCGCAACCGGAGCCTGGAGCGTCGTATCGGGAGTTTTCTCGGTCATGGTTTAATGATCCAATTCCCGACTTCGGCGACGAACCGCGCTGCAACGGCCTTGCGGCCGTCGTGGTAGCGCACGGCAACTACAGTGGCGCGGGCATCGAGCGATCCATCGGAATTGACAAGGCGCAGGCGGTCTTCGAATTCGAGTGGAAGCGTAGAAGCAAACAGCACTTCCTGCGGCGTTCCAAATTCGATGATGGTCTGCTCCTGCAATCGGCGCCTCCCAGCCGACAACGTCGTAACGCGCACCGGAAGGCGTACCGGAGAAGCCGTGGGGAAAAGCTCGGCAAGCTTCTCCACACAGGTTGGTTCCGCTAGAGCTGAGGCAGCGGCTTTTGAGTCACGAGACACCAGCAACGATCCTTTCCGCCGACCGATCGATGCCACACCCAGCACCGTGAGAGACGGGCGGCCTGACCCCAGGGCCGATCCAGGACATTTGCTTGGTTGCACGGGTAGAGCCAAAGGCTCCACTTCTAAGTGACGCGTCTGCTTAACCTTGCTGGATTGTTCGGTCAAGCGCAGGCCGCGACTGTCTCAGCCTGACACGAATCCGTCTCAACTCGGAACTTTGCGGCAAGGCGAAAGGGACTAGGAAATCCGTTCGACCAGTTCGGAATGATGTGGACGCAGAGGAATCTGATAGCGCTTGAGCTTTCGGTAGAGGGTGGCGCGGCTGATGCCAAGCATTCGCCCGGCAAGGGCCTTGTCGCCACCGGCCTGCTCAAAAACTCGCAGAATGGTCATGCGCTCCAAGTCAGCCAGCGCCGTGGTGGAAAGCTCTGTGACATCGGCTCGACTCAACTCGACATCTTGGGAGCCACGAACAGCTGGGGGCAGGTCGCCCACATCAATGATGCGATGGTCGCCGAGGGCGAGGGCCCTGGCGATACAATTCTCCAATTCGCGGACGTTTCCGGGCCATTCGTACTGCAGAAAGCTCTTCATGGCAGCGGTTGTGACCTGGATGTTTTCGCCCGGAGCGTAGCGATCCAAGAAGCAATGGACCAGTTGCGGGATGTCGGACTTGCGTTCTCTTAAGCTTGGGAGATGCACGCTGACGACATTCAGACGGAAATAGAGATCCTTGCGGAATGTTCCCGCTCGATAGGAGGTTTCCAGGTCACGATTGGTTGCAGCGATGATGCGGACATCGACCGCCACTTTCTCGTTGCTGCCGACCGGCCGAATTTCCCGTTCTTGCAGCACACGCAGCAGCTTAGCCTGCATTTCCAGCGGCAGCTCACCGATTTCGTCCAAAAAGATCGTGCCGCCGTTGGCTGCCTGAAACAGGCCTGCTTTCGATTTCAGAGCACCGGTAAACGCGCCCCTTTCGTGGCCAAAGAGCTCACTTTCCATCAGGGTCGGGACCAGAGTGCCGCAGTCCACCGCGATGAATGGCATGGGCGCAAGCGGACCGCGGAAGTGAATGGCTCGCGCAACCAGCTCTTTGCCCGTACCGCTCTCACCGGTGATCAGTACCGGTGTGCGAGAGTCCTTCAGGCGCGTCACCATGCGAAGCACGTCCTGCATATTCGCGGACGTCCCAATGATTCCGTCGAGCTGGGCCTCGGCGCTCGCGCGTTCTCGAAGAAATTGGTTTTCCGCCACCAAGCGGACTTTTTCCGCCATGCGCTGAAGGAGTTGCCGGAACCTCTCTACGCGGAAGGGCTTTTCGATGTAGTCGTAAGCCCCGTGCCGCATGGCTTCGACAGCCGATTCAATCGAGCCGTGTCCGGTCATGATGGCGACTTCGGTGTAGGGCAGTAGCTCTTTGACCTTCCGCAGTAGTTCCGTGCCGGACAGGTTGGGCAATTTCAGATCCGCGACCACAAGGTCAGGCTGGACCGTTTCGATCGATGCGAGCGCCGCTTCTCCTGTTTCCGCCTCGGCGCAGACGAAATTGAGCCCCTGGCCGACCGTCATACAAAGCCTCCGGATGCTTTGCTCATCGTCGACGATCAAGAATCGAAGCCGCGATTCCTCTTTCATAAGGTACCCACCCACGAGTTTGGAAGATCCCGGGTCATGGCGCAGCCTCGGCGGCAAAGACTTCGACACCTTTGGTGGCGATGGGCAATCGCACGGTAAACGTGCAGCCACTGCCGTTGGCGTGGTTTTCGGCAACGATCTCGCCCTGATGCGCCCGCACGATGCCGTAGCAAATGCTCAGGCCCAGCCCAGTGCCCTTGCCGACCTCTTTGGTCGTGAAAAACGGATCGAAAATGCGTTCCGGGTGAGAAATGCCCGGACCGTTGTCGCTGAGCCGGATTTCAATCTCACTTCCGAGCACCTCGGTAGCGATCTCGATGCGCCCAGGCCGCCCCACCTCGGCGATAGCATCGTAGGCATTGTTGAGAATGTTCAAGAACACCTGTTGCAACCGGTGGGGATCTCCGGCTAGAAGCGGCAGGTCATCTTGGTAGTTTTCAACGAGCTCGATTCGGTGGTTCGCAGAATCATACGCTCGAAGCTTCACCACCTGTTCCAGGAGCGCGTTGATTTGCACAGGTTCACGCTGAGCCGGCATGTGCCGAGCAAAGCTCAGCAGGTTCTGAACGATCCCACGCGTCCTCTGCGCCTCTTGGAGGATCACCCGCAGTTCCTCTTTGGCGCCAGAGGGAATCGCAGGATTTTCTAATAGGAGATCGGCGAAGCCCACGATGGCGGCGAGCGGATTGTTGACCTCGTGGGCAACGCCCGAGACCAGCTGCCCAAGCGCGGCCATTTTCTCCGTGTGCATCAATTTCGCCTGAAGCTCCGCTGCGTCGGTGACATCCGTCATGACGGCCACGACACTATTGATGTCACCCTGCTCGTCGCGCATCGGGCTCAGACTTACGGAAAACTGCCCGGTCGTGCCATTTCCCCGGGAAATGGGGGTCTCGAGATTATCCAGCGCCGCTCCACTGAGAGCGCGTTCGAGCGCTTCGGCAAGGATCGGGCGACGTGCAGCAGGGACCATCTCGATCAGCGGGCGGCCCAGCAGTTCCTCCCGTCCATATCCGGCCTCCAAACACCGGCGATTTAGGTAGCTGACCAGCCCGGCCGTATCGACAACCAGAATCATGCTCTGCGTGTTGTTCAAAATATTGCGATTGAAATCGCGCTCCCGCCGATAGCGGCGCTCCGCCTCCCGGCGGTCGGTAATGTCTTTCAACACATGTACGGTTCGGGCTCCCTCGTCTTCGGCTGCGTGGATGCGCGATGTCGAAACCAAATAGGTGCGGTCGCTCGTGGTGTGAATGAATTCTTCGTGCGGCACTTTCAAATTGCGGCAGAAGGGACAGCGCCCCCCCTCACCAGAAGTGCCCAGGATCGCGAGCGAACCAATGTCGTTTCCCACGACGCCGGTGGGGGGCACACCGAGCAAGTCGGCCAAAGCACGGTTCAGCCGCAGCACGCGGAAAGCCGAGTCGTGCACGACGATGAAGTCGGAAATGGCATCCACATCCTCAACCCATTGTTTGCGGGACCGTTCGATGCGAGAGAAAAGCCTTACATTTTCAAGTGCGACCGAGGCGTATCCGGCCAGCGCGTCCAGGAGCCGTCGTTCATTTCCTGAGAGTTCTCCTTCGGGGTCCACCAGGCAAAGTAAGCCGAGAAGCTCCTGATCGCTTCCTGTAAGCCGCACGATGAAGACATCGCGCCAACCCAGTGCGCCCGCCAGTTCAGCGCCCAACAGGGCCGAAGCAGCCCCGGTAAGAAAGTGCTCTGTCAAGCGGCCGGCCTCGCCGCCCAAGCGAACTGCCAGTCGCCGCTGGACTTGGGGTTCCCAGCGCTCGGTCCGTCCGCTCCATGCGGCGATTTCCCACTCTCGGTTCCGCCCCAACACCAAAGCAGCGGCCCGCGCCCGGAAAGTTTCGGCCACCCGAGAAGTCAGCCTTTGGGTGAACTCCTGGCGGCCTACCGAAGGGCTAAGCTCGCGAATCGTGGCGGAAAATTCGGCGAGCAGGCCTTCAAAGCAGCCATCTGGTGGGGCCGGTGGTGCACTGACTCGCTTCAAAGCACGCATCAGGGTTCAGGACGTAGCCAGATCGCCTATACACAGGACGTTACGGTCCCATCTCATTTTGAGTCAAGCTATGTGGTCGGCGGGGTTGTTGAAACGAACAATCCGATCGATGTCGCATCTTGAGATCCTGGGGCCAGTCAAAGGGTTCGGGTGAGACAGCGGTGGAATTCTAGAGGACCTTCAAGCAGGTGGGATCCGCTCGATATATCAATAACTTAAGCGTATCGCACCCGACCAAACGGAAACGGTCCAGCGTGGCATTGGCCGTGCAATTTTCTACTGGGGGTTTTCTGCTTGGGGGAAGAGAGACTCCGATGAAAAGACAACTCATCGTCCTAGGGCTTGGACTGGCGCTGCTAGGGGGCGGATTTTCGGTCATGCCTGGCAAGCTCGTCGCGCAAAACGCCGTCGAGGAGAAGCGCAAGGTCCGAAGCCGGGTTGTACCGGAGTATCCGGCCCTGGCCAAGCAGATGAACGTCACGGGCAAGGTCAAGATTGAAACCACGATCGCAGCCGACGGACACGTGCTCAGCACCCGAGTCGTGGGCGGAAGCCCTCTGCTCGTGAACGCTGCGCTGGAGGCCTTGAAACAGTGGCGCTTCGAACCCGCTTCGAGGGATACAACCGAGGTGATCGAGTTCGAATTCAGCGGGCAGGGGTCCTGAACCGCGGCATGGAGCGCGTGAGGGTAGGAGGCGTTTTGAGATGACGATCCGTAAGAGGCTGCTGTGGGGATTTGGCGCCATCCTGGCGATCATGGCGTTCTTGCTGATTGTCAACATCTTCGCAGTGCTTCGCCAGTACAGCACTCGCGATGCTGTGCGGGACACTCTGAGCGATGTGCAGTTGATCGAAGCCGTCCGCTACCGAATCATCGAAAATCGCCTCACGCTGGGTAACTACCTGCTGAGCGGCGATCTGCGCGATGAGGACAGGACCAACAAAGGGATCAACGAACTGGACAATTTATTCAAAGATGGTCAAAGCAGGGCCAGCAACGCAAACCTGCGTGCGACACTTTCACAAGTAGCGGAAAACGAGCGAGGCTGGGTCGAGCAGTTCGCGCGGGAAGTGATCGCTAAACGCCATCAGGTCGATTCGGGTGACGCCACGGTTTCCGACCTACAGATCTTCTACTTGCAACATGATCCCGTCTCCTGGACCAGCAGGTCGGTCGGGCTGCTCGATCAGGCCAGCCAAGCCGTTCACCGGGCACAGGACGATTCCAATGCCAGCGCCTCAGCGGCGACGCTTTGGAGCGCCGCGGTTTCGATAACGGGCACGCTGTTTGCGGTGGTGCTTGGCGGAGTGATCGCTTTCAAAACCGAAAAGTCTATTACTGGTCCGCTGGCGCACTTGATCGAAGTGGCGCATAAGATTGGCGCTTCGGGCGATCTCGATCAGTCGATTGAATTCCATCGTGGCGATGAGGTGGGACAGCTCGCGGAAAACTTCAACAAAATGATCGTCCACTTGAAAGAGATGGCCTCTGTTTCAGCGGCTATTGCTGAGGGCCAACTCTTCGTCACCGTTCAGCCACGATCGCAACAAGACACCATGGCCAAAGCCTTTACGCGGATGACGCAGGGTTTGCGGGATCTGGTCCGCCAAGGTCGCGATAGCGCCTCGCAGGTGGCCAGCGCCGCCGGACAAATGGCCAGTGCTTCCGACGAATCGGCGAAGATCTCCGTGCAGGCTGCTTCCGCCATCGATGAAGTCACCAGCACGATGCACGAGATGAGCGTCAACGTCCAGAACGTCGTGAAAAACACCCAGGTACAGGGATCGAGCGTCGCCGAAACCTCAGCCTCGATCGATCAAATGGTGACCTCGATCCAACGGGTTGCCGACACGGCCAAACTCCTTGTCGACATTTCTCATCGCTCGCGCGAAGAGGCCCGCAGCGGCATGATTACGATGGACAAGGCCACAGAAGGGCTCAATCGTACCAGCCAATCGATTCAAGCTTCGTCGGAAATCATTGACGCGCTGGGCCGGCGGGCCGATGACATCGGCAAGATCATCGAAGTGATCGACGATCTAGCCGAACAAACCAACCTGCTGGCCCTCAACGCGGCCATCGAGGCCGCCCGCGCCGGCGAACATGGGCTTGGTTTTGCTGTGGTGGCCGAAGAAGTGCGGAAGCTTGCCGAAAAATCAACGCAATCTACCAAGGAAATCTCCGAGCTGATCCAGGGCATTCAGAAGGAAGCCCGTCAGGCCGTCGAGAACATGGAAAAGAGCAGGACCATGGTTCAGGAAGGCCTGGTGTTGAACAAGGATCTCAGCTTGGCGCTCGACAAGATCTCCGACGTGGTCTCCGAGGTTTACAAGTTTTCCCAGGAGATCGGTGCGGCGACCACCGAGCAATCCAGCGGCTCGACCCAGATCGCGAAGGCTACCAACCGTCTCACCGAAATTACCCAGGAGATCAATTCGTCGGTCGAGGAGCAGGCCTCGGGAGCGCAAGCCGTGGTGCGCTCGATGGAGCGGATGCGTGAGCTGGTTCAACAGTCCACTTCCAGCTCGACAGAACTAGCAGCCGCCGCCGAGCAAATGTCGAAACTCTCCCGAGTACTTTTGGATTTGATGGATCGCTTCGTCGTCGAGGACACGTACGGGGAGCACCGCCGTCACGCACCGCGCCGTCAGGCGCTAGCGCCGGACCGCCCGACCGAACCCGACTACGCCGAGCTGGTTCGGTCCTGAAATCCGCCAACCTACTATGGAAAAGGAACTTCAGGTCGTCGGTTTTCGGATCGGGCGCGAGACTTTCGGGCTGCCCATTTCGATCGTTCGGGAAATTGTGCGGGTTCCCGAGATCACATCGGTGCCCAACGCGCCAGACTACATCGAGGGCGTCATCAATTTACGCGGGCGAATCATTCCCATCGTCGATCTGCGCAAGCGGTTCGGCGACAAATCGTTTGAACGAGATAAGAAAAACCGCATCGTTGTCGTTGAACTCCAGTCGCGGGCCGTCGGATTGATCGTGCACTCCGCCTCCGAAGTGCTACGGATTCGACCGTCCGAGATCGATGAACCTCACAACGTATTCAAAGAAGGCGAACTGAACTACATCACGGGCATCGGCAAGCTTAATGGACGGTTGGTCATCTTGCTGGATTTGAACAAGGTTCTCGAACGTGGCGAGCTGAATCATCTGGGAGAAGTGGCCGATGCGGTTTCATCGGCTCCCGTACACGACGCGGTACGAACCACCTAGGCAAGCCTCCGGGCACAGGGGAGCGAATGTCTACGACACTGACGACGCAAATTCAGCTCACCGAGGCTGAACTCAAGCTCTTGCAAACCTTGGTGTACCAAGAATGCGGAATGTATTTTGATGAGCGCCGCACGCATTTCCTTCGCGACCGCCTGCAGCGCCGCATGAAGGCCTGCCAGATTGATTCGTTTTACAACTACTATCGTCTGCTGACCAGCCGGGATGGCAAGGGGGAACTGACTGCCCTGCTGGAGAACCTCACGGTCAATGAAACCAGCTTCTTCCGCATTCGCCCGCAGTTGGAGCTATTTCAAAAGGTCGTACTCGAGGACCTTTTAAGGCACAAACAAGAGCGCCGCGATTGGTCGATTCGCATTTGGAGCGCGGGCTGCTCGACCGGCCAGGAGCCATACACGCTGGCCATCCTGGTTTGCGACGCGCTGGCCTACTACTATCTTCGCAACCCCCTGCCGTTCGACATGCCGACGCCCAAGCCTTTGATCCCCCCTCCGTGGAAGGTGGAGATTGTCGCTTCCGATATCAATTATTCGGCCCTGCTGACCGCGCAGCAGGGGATTTACACCGAAGCGCAAATGGAACCGGTCGACTACACGTGCCGGCTGCGGTATTTCGACAAGGTGGGCGACAAATATGCGGTGAAGCCGGCTCTTAAGAATTTCGTGCAGTTCGACTTCCACAATCTGAAGACCGAATACCTGCCGCTGCGCAACGACGCCATTTTTTGTCGCAATGTGATGATCTATTTTGACGAAGCCGAGCAAAAGCGACTCATCGACAAGTTCTATCGCTGTTTGAATCCCGAGGGGTACCTGTTTGTCGGTCACGCGGAAAGCCTTTTTGGCCTCACGACGAAATTCCACATGATCCATCAGCACAACGCGACCGTGTACCAACGGATGGAGGGGGCGGCGCTGTGACCTTCCCGTCGGACGAACACGCTCCCGAGCTCCGCGAGCTCTTCTTTGAGAGCGCCGAGGAGATTTTTCAACGCATGAATGAAGCGGGTTTAGCCCTGGAACGGCAACCGGGAGATCTTGAGCGGCTTCGGGAAATTCGCCGCGCCGTGCACACGCTGAAAGGCGACTCGGCCGCCTGCGGCTACCGTGAACTGAGCGAGCTGGCCCACGGGCTGGAGGACGTGCTGACGCCGGATGTGGCTGCGCAACACGCCGGACTGATCGCCGAGATCATCCTCACGGCGGCCGACACGTTTCAGGAAATGCTAGCGGCGTATCGCAACCACCTTGAACCTCCCGCTGGCGGCGCTCTGCGCAAGCACATCGAGCGGCTGCTGAGCAAGCCCGCCTCTCGGCCGCAAAATCGGCTGGCCGAGGCCAAATTTGAGTGGTCTGAATACGAGCGGCTGATGATCGCCGACGCGATTCGGCGCGGCGAAAACGTTTATAACGTTGCCCTGGAACTCCATCCCGAGACGCTAGCTCCCGCGGCCGCATTCGAATTGGCACGTAAGGCATTGGAGGGTGCCGGTCAGCTGTTGGCCCTACGCCCCGAGGGGGGTGCGGCCGTGGAAACCGCGCGTTTGGTCGAAGCAGCTTTGTCGACCAAAAAGCCGGCCGACTGGATTCGAAAGCACTGCCACGTGCCATCGGTCGTGAACAAAATGTCGGTCGAGCGGACCCCCGTATTGCCCGCCCCGACCCGTGATCTGTTGGAGATTCTGGTGGAGTCAGAGGCGGCCGCCGTCGCCGCAGGGGTGAAGTCGGGACCAGGGGCGACAGATGACGGGCACGAGGCTGCGCTCGCCGGTCTGGCGCAAGCGGCTTCGGAGAACACGCTTCGTGTGGATGCAGGCCGCATCGATATCGTCATGAATCTGGTCGGCGAGATGATCATCGGAAAATCGATGCTGCAACGCGCCATCCATGAGTTTGAGCGGCGCCATCCCAAAGATCCGGTACGCAACCGACTCACCGATGCGCTGGGATTTCAGTCGCGCGTTCTGGGCGAGCTGCAGAAGTCGGTGATGAAGATCCGCATGGTGCCCGTTGAGCAGTTGTTTCGGCGATTTCCACGCATCGTTCGAGACGTTGCCCGGCTGCTCCAAAAGGAGATTGCGCTGGAAATCACCGGACAGAACACCGATCTCGACAAACGCATTCTGGATCGGCTCGCCGATCCGCTGGCGCATGTGATTCGCAATGCCGCCGATCACGGAATCGAAAGCGCGAGCGAACGAGAAGCGGCGGGAAAGCCCGCCGGCGGCACGATTCGCTTGGATGCTCGTCATGACGGCGATCAGGTTGTCATCGAAGTATCGGACGACGGACGGGGCCTCGACCGGGAAAAAATCGTTCGCCGGGCCATCCAGCACGGCATTCTTGCACCCGAATCGGCCGTACAACTCAACGAGTCCGAAGCCCTGCAATTGATCTTCACGCCCGGTCTCAGCACGGCCGATGAAGTGACGGAAATTTCCGGCAGGGGCGTGGGTCTAGACGTCGTCAAGTCCGCTCTTGGCGAACTCAAAGGGACCGTGGAACTAGCGAGCCGGCCTGGCCAGGGAACGACGTTCCGGCTGATGGTTCCACTTACCCTCGCCAGCATTCAGGCACTCCTGTTCCGGGTCCACGGTCGGCTGTATGCGGTGCCGCTTGCCTCGGTCGCCGAAATCACACGCATCACGGAGGAAGAGGTTCATCAGGTCGACGAGCACGAAGTCTTCCAGTTGCGCGAGCAGGTTCTGACGCTGGTTCGCTTGGACCGGCTCGAACCGCAAACGCCAGGAAGCCGGGCCAGGCGCCTGTTTGTCGTTGTGATCAGCTCCGGTGGGCGTCGATTCGGTCTCGCCGTAGACAGTCTGATGGGCGAGGAGGAGCTGGTCATCAAGGCTCTGGAAGACGACTTGGTGAGCTCTCCTCTGGTGAGCGGGGCTTCGATTTTGGGCGACGGAACCGTTGTCTTGATCCTCAACGTGCCCGCCGTCGTGTCGCATCTCGGGAAAACACCCGTGCTGGAGGCCATTGCATGAGCGAACGAATTCGCGTGCTCGTGGTGGACGACTCAGCACTGATGCGAAAGCTGATTCCGCAAATTCTATTGCAGGATCCCAGAATCGAGGTTGTCGGCACGGCCATGGACGGCCTGATCGGCTTGCGAAAGATTGAGGAGCTGCGGCCGCACGTGGTGACACTCGATTTGGAAATGCCGCGCATGGACGGAATCGAGATGCTCCGAAAGATCATGGGCAAGCACCGTGTGCCGGTGATTGTTGTGAGCGCGCATACCCAGGAAGGCGCGTCCCTCACTTTGAAAGCACTCTCGCTGGGGGCGTTCGATTTCGTCACCAAACCAGGAGAGGCCGCCTCGGGGCGGATGGCGCAGATCGCATCGGAGCTAGCGCTGAAGATCCGTGTTGCTGCGGCTTCGGGCGCTCCGAAAATGATCATTACGCTGCCCACTTCGAAACGACGAGAGCGACGGCCGTACTCTACCAAACCACGCTGGCCGTCGCGCGTGGTGGCGATTGGCGTCTCGACCGGAGGGCCCAACGCGCTGCAGTACCTAATGTCTCAGCTTCCGGAGGATCTTCCGGGGTGCCTGCTCGTGGTACAGCACATGCCGGAAGGATTCACCGAAATGTTTGCGCAGCGCCTGCACGAGTCGTCAGCCGTCGAAGTCAAGGAGGCGCAGTCTGGAGATCTGCTAGTTGCCGGGCGGGTGCTCATTTGTCCCGGTAACCGACATATGAAAGTGCGCCGCATGGAGCACGGAGACGTGGCCATCCTCGTCGATCAGCCCCGCGTGAACGGGCACCGGCCATCGGTCGACGTTCTGTTCCATTCCGTCGCGCAGGAGTTCGGCAGCAAAGCGATCGGGCTGCTGATGACCGGAATGGGTGACGACGGGGCAGCGGGGCTCGGCGCTATTCAGGCGGCCGGAGGATTCACCATCGCTCAGAGTCCGGAAACCTGCATCGTCGACGGCATGCCGCGATCGGCGATCGAGCGGGGCTTTGTATCCAAAGTGGTCTCTTTAGCGGACCTCGCCAATGTGTTGCTGGCGCAATGCGCGCCAGAGCGATCCTCGGTAGACCCGGAGACCGGAGCTGTTCCAGCCGGAGAGATATCTTCGCGAAGGAGGCAGTTATGAGGCAATTCGAACCACTCACTCGAAAGGATCACCAACCTGTCCGGTACTTGATTGTGGACGACTCGGTCTTCGCGAGAAAGAGCCTCGCCAAAATGGTTGAGTCATTCGGCGGCGAGGTGGCGGGAGAAGCCGGGGACGGATGCACGGCGATTACCGAATACGCCCGCGTCAAGCCGGACATCGTGCTCATGGATATCACCATGCCGCAGATGGAAGGAATCGAAGCAGTCGAACGCATTGTCCAGGAGCATCCGACAGCACGCGTCGTGATGGTCTCTTCGGTGGGCTATCAGGACAATATTTTGGCGGCGCTTCAGAAGGGAGCACGGCACTTCGTACAGAAGCCGGTGAAACCCGACGCGCTCTACGAAATCATCCGCTACGTGCTCAATGACGACGGCGTCACGACGCCGGTCGGTGCGCGCGAGGAGGATGAGCGATGAAAATGGATTTGATCCAGCCGTTCATCGGCTCGCTTGATGCCGTGCTGGCGGAAATGATGCAGGCGCCGGCAACTATCGTGGACCTGACGATGGAAGAGGACGGCTACCGAAAGAAGGGCCTCGCCGCGGAGGTCATGTTCAGGGGCCAGATCGAAGGTCGCATCGTGCTGGACATGGAACCGAGTGCCGCCGTCAAGGTTGCTGGCTATCTGACGGGCAGCGAAGTGGACCTAGCGGAACCTATCGTTCCGGAGACTGTGTGCGAACTGGCCAACATGGTGATCGGCAACGCTGTAACCCAACTCAACGACCGCGGCTTTCAATTCAAGGTTTTCCCGCCATCGGTCCTGACAAGCGAGCAATGTGCCAAAGCCGGTCAGGACTCCGAGGCGACGATTCTGCGTTTTGAAACCTCTTCTGGCAACGTCTATCTAAACATCGCGATGAAATACCACGCACGGCGTGCTCGCGAGCGTGCCCCCTTGGTCGCGAGCTAAACCCTCGCGCAGAGGACGCGTGGCTTACCGTGTTCGGCCACCCACCCTGCGGTACTGTGCGCCATGACGAAACAACCCTGCTTTGGGTATGGCTTCGGAATAGATAACGATCGCTGGCAGGAAAATATTCGCGGCATCGGGCGAGTAAGGTACGGCGACTTCCACCATCGCGCCCCCCTCATAGCGGCGCTTGCTTCGAAAGCACACACCGAGGGGAGAGATGTCTTCGCAAACCGCCAGCTCGTCGTCGGCGCCAGCCTGACGAACACACGCCGACAATCGAGTGTGCAAACGTACTCGTTGACGTTGCCGCTGCTCACCTTCCGGCGGAATGGCGCCGGAAGACTCGGCCGCGCGCCGCGAGCGGGTGGCACGGGCAGTGAACCTCTTTTCGTCTTCGTGCGGCGCTTGGGTCCAGATACTGGGCACGCCGCAGCTCTTGCAGTGGCGGGCAATACCGCGGTTGGCTTCGAAAGCCCGCAGCTCGAGTTCATTGAGATGCACGACCTCCCGCGTCCGGCAATAGCTGCACTCAACCAGCATGCGTGCCACGGCCTCCAGCGACTCGGCGCTGGGCGGAAACTCCACCCCCCACAGGTCGATCGAAGGATCCGGAAGCTCTACGCCGTACAAGTAGCCATCCTTCTGACGGCCAAACTGACCGACAACTCGCACCTGGCTATGCCGGTGCGCTTCGTGGGGCGCTCGGCGTTGAAGATGAATCTGCTGTTCAGGTAGCAACTCGCGTTCTAAAACAATCACGGCGCCCGTACGATTGATCAACAAGGTGCGCGCCGGACCTTTGAATTCCTGGCCTTGGCTATCGATACCGGACGCTTCGAGAAGCAATGTCAACGAAACACGGTCGGAACGGCGGACGGGTGCCGACGCCATGCGATCTCCCCCCAGCGAAACGAGTATCTTGTAACTTCCCTATTATCCCAGATACGAGCCCACAGGTTCCGTTTGTCGACTTCTTGCTTGCTGGCGTGCTGAAAGCAGCCAGCCTACTTCGGATTGGCCCGATAGGCCCATTCGGCAATGGTCGAAGGCAACCGCTCTCGGCGGTTTACTTCAGCCAGTATTTGATCGACGATCCCGCGCGTGGGCGCAAGCGAGCACACGGGATCGGTTGAGCTGGCGTCACCGGCCAAAAGGAAG